>Ga0207667_10000186_pt1 | contig 90817 bp, 82 predicted proteins | sample KBSCornC52_FD_184301 | JGI IMG/M metagenome (GOLD analysis project Ga0207667, IMG submission 184301) | Corn rhizosphere microbial communities from Kellogg Biological Station, Michigan, USA - KBS Corn C5-2 (SPAdes) (version 2) | ecosystem: Host-associated > Plants > Roots > Rhizosphere > Soil ... | reverse complement strand
CATGGCCGGGACCTGCTCGCTCTGGTCAGGGTGGACCAGGAACACAACTTCGTAATGACGCAGAGTCGTCATTGGTAGGTAACTCCTTGCGGATGCGGCCCTTTCGGGGCCTGGCAGCCTCCCGCCGGATGCGGTGAGGCAAGGGCCTGCCCGGACCTTTTTCGCCTGGGCAGAAGCGGAATTGTAAACAACCGCAGGGATTTACCGCAAGGGCGCCAGCGGCGCCTTGCCAAACCTTCTCATTTGGAACCCTTCTCCCTCCGGGAGAAGGTGGCGGCAGCCGGATGAGGGTACGGCCGGAGCGGTGCACATCACTCTTGCGCTCCGCCCGCACCCTCACCCCAACCCCTCTCCCGAAGGGAGAGAGGCTCTATATCAGGAGATGGTGAAACTCTCGCCGCAGCCGCATTCGCCGGTGGCGTTGGGGTTGTGGAACACGAAGGCCGCATTGAGGCCCTGGCGCTGGAAGTCGATCACCGTGCCGTCCACCAGGGGCAGGCTCTTGGCGTCGACGATCAGACGCACGCCGTCCACGTCCAGGGCCTGGTCCTCGGGGGACATGCGCTCGGCCAGGTCCACCACGTAGGAGAAGCCCGAGCAGCCGGTGCGCTTCACGCCGAAGCGCACGCCGGCAGCGCCCGGCGTGGTGGCCAGGAAGTGGCGCATGCGTTCGTTGGCGGCGGGGGTGATGCTGATGCTCATAGGGGAACTGACGGCATGAAATGGGGATCGGAACGTCGCGGTCCGGTCGAAGCCTACATTATGATGCAGGTTTGCCCCCGGCGCTGCGATGCGGCGGGGCGCCCGAGCCCGGTCTTATAACGATTACATGTGCCAGATGCGGCACCCCAGCAGGAGTTTCAATCCATGACGGTGGTCAGTGTCAAACAGGCCCTCTCCGGCAAGCTCGAGGCCGGCAGCAAGGCGACGGTCCGGGGCTGGGTGCGTACCCGGCGCGATTCCAAGGCCGGCCTGTCCTTCGTCAATATCACGGACGGTTCCTGCTTCGCCCCGATCCAGGCGGTGGTTCCGGCCACTCTGGCGAACTACGAGACCGAGGTGAAGCACCTCACCGCCGGCGCCGGCCTGATCGTCAGCGGCACCCTGGTGCCTTCGCAGGGCCAGGGCCAGGCGTTCGAGCTGCAGGCCGAGAGCGTCCAGGTCACCGGCTTCGTCGACGACCCGGAAACCTATCCGATCCAGCCCAAGCAGCACTCCATGGAGTTCCTGCGCGAGGTGGCCCACCTGCGCCCGCGCACCAACCTGTTCGGCGCGGTGACCCGCGTGCGCCACACCATGATGACGGCGATCCACCGCCATCTCACCGAGCAGGGCTTCTTCTGGATCAACACGCCGATCATCACCACCTCGGACGCCGAGGGCGCCGGCGACATGTTCCGCCTGTCCACCCTGGACCTGGCCAACCTGCCGCGCACGCCGGACGGCAAGATCGACTTCCGCAAGGATTTCTTCGGGCGCGAGGCCTTCCTCACCGTGTCCGGCCAGCTCAACGTCGAGGCCTATGCGCTGGCGATGAGCAAGGTCTACACCTTCGGCCCGACCTTCCGCGCCGAGAACTCCAACACCCCGCGCCACCTGGCCGAGTTCTGGATGGTCGAGCCCGAGATCGCCTTCGCCGACCTGGCCGCCGACGCCGACTGCGCCGAGGCCTTCCTCAAGGCCATCTTCAAGGCCGTGCTGGACGAGCGCGCGGACGACATGGCGTTCTTCGCCGAGCGCGTGCTGCCGGATGCGATCACGCGCCTGGAGAACTTCATCGCCCAGCCGTTCGAGCGCATCGACTACACCGAGGCGGTCGAGATCCTGAAGAACTGCGGCCAGAAGTTCGAATTCCCGGTCGCCTGGGGCATCGACCTGCAGACCGAGCACGAGCGCTACCTGGCCGAGAAGCACGTCGGCCGCCCGGTGGTGGTGATGAACTACCCCGAGCAGATCAAGGCCTTCTACATGCGCCTGAACGACGACGAGAAGACCGTCGCCGCCATGGACGTGCTGGCCCCGGGCATCGGCGAGATCATCGGCGGCAGCCAGCGCGAGGAGCGCCTGGACTACCTCGACCGCCGCATGGCCAAGTTCGGTCTCGATGCCGCCACCTACGGCTGGTACCGTGATCTGCGTCGCTACGGCTCGGTGCCGCATTCCGGTTTCGGGCTGGGCTTCGAACGCCTGCTGGTTTACGTTTGCGGTCTTGCCAATATCCGCGACGCCATCCCCTACCCGCGCGCGGCCGGCACCGCCGAGTTCTGATATCGAAGATGTCTTCACGCCGACTGCTTCCCGCTTCGCTGCTTGCCGTGACCCTGCTGGGCCTCGGCGCCTGCCACCAGGTCAAGAAGCTGGTGCCGCCGAATTTCCGGCCGCCGGAAGACAGCAGCACCGCGCTGGAACAGGCCAAGACCACGCTGCAGCAGGCGACGCCCTGCTGCAGCAGCTTCGCGGATTTCTCGTACCAGACCCTGCTGCCGTGGGAGCCCAAGCGCTTCGAGCTGGGCCCGGGCAGCCTGGTCGCCAGCATCAACGGCGAGCACAGCTACTTCCTCAGCTTCCGCCTGCCGCCGGACAGCAAGCTGCCGTACCGCATCGCGATCAAGTCGGAATTGAACGGCCGCTGGCTGCGCGCCAGCTATCTGTTCGGCCCCACGGTGACCCTGCTGGACGAAGCCTTCCAGCCGATCAGCAGCGAGGACATCGCGCTGTGCGAGCACATGGGCTGGACCAGCGAGACCACCGGCGCGTTCGGCAGCGTCAAGGTCACCAGCAAGCAGGCGCGCTACCTGGTGCTGTACAGCTCGGCCAAGCAGCAGGCTGACAGCACGTATTGGGAGCAGTCGCCCGCGGCGTTCTCCGCCGAGGCCCCGGTAAAGATGGCGACGGCCGGCAGCTTCCGCATTCCGCACGGCCCCGACGGCTCGGTGTGGCTGGGCCTGATGAACAGCACCTTCGCCGACGCGGTGGACAGCTCCATCTGCGGCAAGGCGCCGAAGGGCGAAGGCGTGCTCAATACGCTGCGCACCGCGCTGCCGGTGCCGCTGTGGCCGGGCATGGACCCGGCGGACAAGACCAACCAGGTCAAGACGCCGGCGGCGGACGCGCCGGCCAAGCCTGACGACAGCAACCAGGCCAAGCCGGACTGAGGTCCGCGCCCAGGCCTACGTACACACTCGGAAGCACCCGCATGGTCACGCTTTATCTCTCGCTCCTGTTCGCCGGCGTGGTGTTCTTCCTGCTGCATTTCCTTGCGCAGGCACGCATCGCCAGGCTGCTGCGCGAGCGCCATCCCGCGCAGTGGAAGATCATCGCCGAGACCGAAACCGGCCGCAGCGGCATACTCGGCGTGTGGATGCGCCTGCAGCTCGCGCTGCGCTCGCCGATCCTGCCGGCGCTCGAAGACGCTGCCATCACCCGCTGGCGACGGGTGTGGCGCTACTGTCCCTGGGGTGCCTGGCTGTGCTGGTTCGGCGCGCTGGGCCTGCAATGGATCGCGCGCTGATTCCCTGACGCCAGGAGTGTCTTTATGCAGCTGGATCTGAGCGGGCGTCACGCCCTGGTCTGCGGCGCCTCGCAAGGCATCGGCCGCGCCGCCGCCATCGAACTGGCCGGCCTCGGCGCCAATGTCACCTTGCTGGCGCGCTCCGCCGAAACGCTCAAGGCGCTCGCCGCCGAACTGCCGCGCACGCACGCCAGGCAGCAGCATCGCTGGCAGGTGGCCGACATGCTCGACACCGCCAAGCTGATGACCGCCGCCACCGACGCCGTCGCCGCGGAACCGGTGCAGATCCTGATCAACAACACCGGCGGCCCGCCCGGCGGTACCGCATACACCGCCGAAAGCGCCGCGTTCGAGGCGGCCTTCCGCCAGCACGTGCTGGCGGGACAGGCGCTGGTGCAGTCCGTGCTGCCGGGCATGCGCGACAGCGGCTACGGCCGCATCGTCAATGTGATTTCCACCTCGGTGAAAGAACCGATTCCCGGCCTTGGCGTATCCAACACCATCCGCGCCGCGGTCGCCGCATGGGCCAAGACGCTGGCCGGTGAACTGGCCGCCGACGGCATCACCGTCAACAATGTGCTGCCCGGCTATACCCGCACCGCCCGCCTCGACGGCTTGCTGGACACGCAGATCGCCAGCAGCGGGCGCAGCCGCGAGGAACTGGAGCACGGCATGCTGGCCACGGTGCCCGCGCGCCGCTTCGGCGAGCCGGGGGAAATCGCTTCGGTCATAGCCTTCCTGTGCACGCCCGCCGCGGCCTACGTCAACGGCGTCAGCATCGCGGTCGATGGAGGCCGCACGCGCGCGCTGGCGTAAGGCCATACCCGGGCGTCCGGTGCAATCGACTCCCCCAGGGATTAAGCTTGTGCGGATGTCCAGCCTGCGCCTCGCCAACCTGATCGACGGTCGCCTGCAGGCGCCGCGCCAGGATCGCTGGCTCGACGTGTTCGAGCCGGCCACCGGCGAGATTTTCGCGCATTGCCCCGATTCCTCCGCCGACGACGTCGACGCCGCCGTCGACGCCGCGCGCAACGCCGCGCCGGCCTGGGCCGCGACATCGGCCGAACAGCGCGCCCGGTTGCTGCAGCGTCTCGCCGACCTGATCGAAGCGCGCCTGGACGAATTCGCCGCGCTGGAATCGCGCGACAGCGGCAAGCCGCTGAGCCTCGCGCGCAATCTGGATATCCCGCGCGCGGTCAGCAATCTGCGCTACTTCGCCGCGGCGATCGTGCCGTGGAGCAGCGAGTCGCATGCGATGGAGCTGGGCGCGATCAACTACACGCTGCGCCAGCCGCTGGGCGTGGTCGGCTGCATCAGCCCGTGGAACCTGCCGCTGTACCTGTTCACCTGGAAGATCGCGCCCGCGCTGGCCACCGGCAATGCGGTGGTGGCCAAGCCGTCCGAGATCACGCCATGCACCGCGGCGCTGCTCGGCGAGCTGAGCATCGAAGCCGGCTTCCCGCCCGGCGTGGTGAATATCGTGCAGGGCCGCGGCCCTGGCGCAGGCCAGGCGATCGTCGAACATGCTGACATCAAGGCGGTGTCCTTTACCGGCAGCACGCGCACCGGCGCGCAGATCGCCGCGGCGGCCGCGCCGCGCTTCAAGAAGCTGTCGCTGGAACTGGGCGGCAAGAATCCCGCGATCGTGTTCGCCGATGCGGAGCTGAGCGAGGCCAACCTCGACACCATCGTGCGCTCCGGCTTCGCCAACCAGGGCGAGATCTGCCTGTGCGGTTCGCGCCTGCTGGTGCAGCGCTCGATCTATGCGGATTTCCGCGAACGCTACCTGGCCAAGGTGCGCGCACTGCGCGTGGGCGATCCGCGCGAAGCGTCCACCGATCTGGGCGCGCTGGTCTCGCGCGAACACTTCGAGAAGGTGATGGGCTGCATCGCGCAGGCCCGCGCCGAAGGCGGCGAGGTGCTGTGCGGCGGCGATGCGCTCGCCCTGCCCGGCGCGCTGGCCGGCGGCTGGTATGTGGCGCCGACGGTGCTTGAAGGTCTCGCGCCGGAAACGACCACCAATCAACAGGAAATCTTCGGGCCGGTGGTGAGCCTGATCCCGTTCGACGACGACGAAGACGCCCTGGCCATCGCCAACGGCACCGGCTACGGCCTGGCCGCCTCGCTGTGGACCCGCGACCTGTCGCGCGCGCACCGCTTCGGCGCGCGCCTGGACTTCGGCATCGTATGGATCAACTGCTGGCTGCTGCGCGACCTGCGCACGCCGTTCGGCGGCACCAGGCAATCCGGCGTCGGGCGCGAAGGCGGCGTGGAAGCGCTGCGCTTCTTCACCGAAGCCAAGAACATCTGCATCCGTTACTGAGAGCTGAGAGCCCCACCTTGAACAGTCCCCTGCAAGAACTGCTCGACAGCAACCGCCGCTGGTCCGCGTCCGTGCGCGCGCAGGACCCGCGCTTCTTCGAACGCCTCGCCCAGCAGCAGGCGCCGAAGTATCTGTGGATCGGCTGCTCCGATTCGCGCGTGCCGGCGACCCAGATCGTCGACCTGCCGCCCGGCGATATCTTCGTGCAGCGCAATGTCGCCAACGTGGTCTCGCATACCGACCTCAACTGCCTCAGCGCCATCCAGTTCGCGGTGGACGTGCTGAAGGTGGAACACATCCTGGTGGTCGGCCATTACGGCTGCGGCGGCGTGCAGGCGGTGCTGGACGATCGCCGCCTGGGCCTGGTCGACAACTGGCTGCGCCACGTGGCCGACGTCGCGCAGAAGCACACCGGCATGCTTGCCGCGCTGGACCTGATGCAGCTGCGCAATACCCGTCTGTGCGAGCTCAATGCGATCGAACAGGTGGTCAACGTGTGCCACACCACCATGGTGATGGATGCCTGGGAGCGCGGGCAGAAGCTGTCCGTGCATGCCTGGTGCTACAGCCTGTTCGATGGCCATATCAACGACCTGGGCCTGCATGTCAGCGCGCGCGACCAGCTGTATCCGGCCTACCAGGATGCGCTGCGGCGCCTCACCACCGGCCCGGCGCTGCCGCGATGAACGACGGCGTCGTCCGCACCAGCGCGGCGCCCGCTCCGGTCGGCGCCTATCCGCATGCGCGGCGCGTGGGCAACCTGCTGTTTCTTTCCGGCGTGGGTCCGCGCATGCCGGGCAGCAATGCCGTTCCCGGCAATGTGCACGACGCCGAGGGGCGCCTGCTCAGCTACGACATCGAGGCGCAGTGCCGGCAGGTATTCGCCAATGTGCGCGCGGTGCTGGAAGCCAGCGGCGCGCGCTGGGAAGACCTGGTCGACGTCACCGTGTATCTCACCGACATGGCGCACGACTTCACCGCCTATAACCGCCTCTACGCCGAATACTTCGCCGGCGTCGACGCCTGCCGCACCACCTTGGGCATCACCGCACTGCCGACGCCGATCGCGATCGAGCTGAAATGCGTCGCGGCGCTGCCCGCCGGCGCCTGAGCGTCGCGCAAAGAAAAACCCCGGGACCAAGCCCGGGGTTTTCGATCCACCTGACCGTGCGCTCAGGGCTTGGTGGTGGTAGCCGGCATGGCGTTCTTCTTGGAGCTCTTGGAGCCCTTCGCCGCCTTGTGGCCCTTGGAGTGCTTGGCGTGATGCGTCGCCGTCTTGGTCGTGCCCGCCTGCGGCGCGGCCGCGCCGTCCTGGGCGAACGCTGATCCGGTGAGAGCCATACCCGCGATCAGCAGAGAAACGATGGCCAGTTTGCGCATGGGGAAAACCTCGAAATCCTTGGATGGCCGCGGGCCCGGCCGGAACCCGGCGTCACGGGTGGCGCGGCGGGTTTACCTTGGCACGTTCGAGGCCATGCGGAAACCGGAAAATCAGCAGGCGCGGCGCACGCGAACGGCGCGGAGTTCTTGACTTTCCGGCACGGCGGCGCGCATCGAAAATCCTTGCGCCTAGGCCACGCACAGCCGCAGCAGCGACAGGATCAGCGGCTGCAGGCGCGCGGCCTTCGCCTCGTCGTAGGCGAAGCTGTCCTCGTCCATATAGTTGAGCTGGGCCAGCTCCAGCTGCACGGTCTGCACGCCCTGTTCCGGCCGCGCGTACTGCCGCGTGATATAGCCGCCCTTGAAGCGGCCGTTGACGATGAAAGCGTAGTCGGACTGCGCCTCCAGGCAGGCCGCCAGCTGCGCCTGCAGCGCGGGCGAGCAGCTGGCGCCGTCGGCGGTGCCGAGATTCAGATCCGGCAGGCGGCCCTCGAACAGCATCGGCACGTGGCTGCGGATGGAATGGCCTTCCCACACCACCACGCGTCCGTGCACTTCGAGCAGGCGCGCAATTTCCTGCGCGAGCGCCTGGTGATACGGACGCCAATAATCGTTTACCCGCTGTTGAACTTCCGCCGCATCGGGCTCCTGCCCATCCAGATACAGCGGCGCGCCGTCGAAACCGATGGTGGAAACCAGGCCGGTCTCGCGCTGCCCCGGATAGAGCGCATGCCCATCCGCCGGACGATTCAGGTCGACCACATAGCGCGACGCATGCGGGCGGATCACGCTCGCACCCAGCGTCTCGGCCAGCGGCTGGTACAGGCGTCCGACATGCCAGTCCGTGTCGGGCGCGCGGCGCGCGGCGGGATGCATGCGCGCGGCGATGGCCTCGGGAATAAAGCTGCCGTCGTGCGGCAGGCTGATCAGCAGCGGCGCGCTGCCCTGGTGCAGGGTGTGGGTATCCATCGCCGCAGTGTAGCGGCCCGGCTCAGGACATCAGCACCAGCTCTTCGCCCGAGCTGGGATGGATCGCCACGGTGGCGTCCAGGTCGCGCTTGCATGCACCCATCTTCACCGCCACCGCGAAGCCCTGCAGGATCTCGTCCGCGCCCGGTCCCAGCACATGCACGCCGGCCACGCGTTCGTCGTCGCCGACGCAGACCAGTTTCATCAGGGTCTGTCCGTGCAGGCCGGCCAGCGCCCATTGCATCGGCGTGAAGCGGCTGCGGTAGACGCGCACGCTGTCGCCGAACTTCGCGCGCGCCTGCGCCTCGGTCAGGCCGACCGCGCCCAGCGGCGGCTCGGCGAAGACCACGCTGGGCACGTCGTCGTAGTCGAGCCGCGCTTCGTTCATGCCGCCGAACCAGCGGTCGGCCAGGCGCCGGCCGGCGGCGACCGCCACCGGAGTCAGCGCGAGCCGGCCGGTGACGTCGCCCAGCGCGGCGATGCCGGGCACATTGGTGTTCTGCCAGGGATCGGTGAGCACATGGCCCAGCGCATCGCACTGCACGCCGGCGGCGTCCAGATCCAGGCGCTCGGTGTTCGGCACGCGGCCCAGCGCCCACAGCACGGCGTCGTAAGGCCCGCGCTCGCCGCAGCTGGCGTCGTCCAGCACGATCGCATCGCCTTCGCGGCGCGCGCCCGCAATCAGCGCGCCGCTGGCCAGGGTGATGCCCTGGCTGCGCATATGTTCTTCCAGCGAGGCGACCAGCTCGTCGTCGAAGCTGCGCAGCATCCGCTCGCGCACATGCAGGGTCACTTCGCTGCCCAGCGCGCGCATCAGGCCGGCGAATTCCACCGCGATATAACCGCCGCCGACGATGGCCATGCGCCGCGGCAGTTCGCGCAGCGCGAACATGTCGTCGGACACCAGGCCCAGCTCGAAGCCCGGCAGCGGCGGACGCTGCGGACGGCCGCCGGTGGCGATGACGATCTGCGGCGCGCACAGCTCGGCGCCGCTGTCGGTGGCGATGGTGTCCGGCGCCACGAAACGCCCCGCTTCGCGCAGCCACTGCACGCCGGCGGCGGCGAGGCGTTCTTCGTAGCGCAGCTTGATGCCGTCGATATAGGCCAGCCGCCGCTGCCGGAAATGCTCCCAGTCGAACTTGCCCGGGACGGCTTCGAAGCCGTAAGGGCCGGCCAGCTGCATCGCATGCGCGAGCTGCGCGGCGAACCACAGCGATTTCTTCGGCACGCAGCCGACATTGACGCAGGTGCCGCCCAGCGCGCCGGGATCCAGCAGCGCCACGCGCGCACCGTGCCGCGCGGCGCGGAAGGCGGCAGCCAGTCCGCCGGAGCCGGCGCCGAGCACGATCAGGTCGTAGGTGTCGGCCATGCGTGGAGCTTCCTCGCGATGAAAGAGCGGATGGCAGCAGGCGAAACTAGCGAGCGCGGCTTTAAGTCCACGTCAAAGCCCGAAGCGTGCCGGTGCATAAGGCGCCGGGTCGATCGCCGGCTGGCCGCGCCCAGCCAGCGCGGCGACCAGTTCGCCGGTGGCTGCCGACATGCTCACGCCAAGCATGCCGTGCGCGGTGGCCAGCAGCAGGTTCGACCAGCGCGTGCTTGGGCCGATCAGCGGCACCTCGTCCATGCTCATCGGCCGCCAGCCCCACCATTCCTCCACCATCTCCGGCCCTTCCGGCTCGCGCAACGCGGCCGCCGCGCCGCGGCGCAGCGCGTCCAGGCGCGTGCGGTTGAGCCCTTCGGCATAGCCGGAGAATTCCATGGTGCTGCCCAGCCGATAGCCGCTGCCCCAGGTGGTGACGCACACCGCCGCCTCGCGCAGCACCAGCGCCCGGCGCGGCGCCAGCGTGGGGCGGGTGTAGGTGATCGAATAACCCTTGCCCGGCTGCATCGGCAGGCGCAGGTCCAGCAGCTTGCCCAGCAGGGGCGACCAGGCGCCGAGCGCCATCACCACCTGCTCGCCATGGAATACGCCGCGGGTGGTGCGCACATGCGAGATGCGGCCGTCCTGCAGCCCGAACTGGTCGATGCGCGCGCCGCTCACGATCACCCCGCCCAGCTCGCGCACGCGGCGCGCCAGCTCCGCGGCATAGCGGTTCGGCCGCAGCTGCGCATCGCCGGGATGGAACAGGCCGCCGGCCACGCCGGGCAGCAGGGCCGGCTCCGAGTCTTCCACCTCATCGCCGCGCAGGCGGCGCACCTCGATGCCGAGGCGGTCCAGCACCTGGGCGTGGTGGCGTTCGTCCGCCTCCATCTGCGCGCGGCCGCGGTAGACGTACAGCTCGCCGCCGGGGACGAATTCGCAGTCCAGCCGCTCGTCGCGCACCAGCGCTTCGAGCAGCCCGCGCGAGCGCTGCAGGATCGCCGAACGCGCCAGCGTGGCCCGCTCGAAGTCGCGCCAGTTGCAGCGCCGCGCGAAGCCGAGCAGCCAGCGCAGGCGCGCCGGGTCGGGCCGGGGGTTGAGATAGAGCGGCGCATCGGCGCGGAACATCGAGCGCAGCGCCACGCTGACCATGCCCGGCATGGCCAGCGGCGCGGCATGGCTGGGCGTGATGGTGCCGCAGTTGCCGTGCGAGCTGCCGCAGCCGGGGGTTCCCTGCTCCAGCACGCGGACCGAGGCGCCGGCCCGCAACAGGTAATAGGCACTGGCGAGGCCGATCACGCCGCCGCCGAGAATCAAGACATCACTGCGCGAAGCATCCATGCGGGGTATTGTAGCGGCGCGAGGCCGTTCCCCCTCCGGCCTCGCTCCCGGGGGCATGCATGGACAGGCATCAACGCGCGACGCATGGGTACCCGCGGCCGGGCCGCGCGCTGTGCTGCGCCCTGCTGCTCGCCGTGCTGCCGGCCGCTGCCGCCGAACGCCCCGCGCAGGCGCGCGACCTCTACGCCGAACTGCAGCCGCTGAAGAACGACCTGCAGCGCTACCAGCATCTGGTCGACGCCATCCCGCGGCTGGAGCACGACGAGCGCATCATGCCGCTGCAGCTGCTGGCCGCGGTCGAGGACGAGCTGGGGCTGTACGACGAAGCGGTGCGCGACTTCCCGTTCGACAACCGCGTCAGCTTCCAGGGCGAGCTGCCGCAGCCGGACCAATGGCGCGCGGAAGACGCCGCCGACGCCATCACGCGGCTGGCCAAGGACCGCCGCATCGTGATGATCAATGAGGCCCACCACGACGGCCACACCCGCGCGCTCACCCTGGCCCTGCTGCCGCGCCTGCGCGCCGCGGGCTTCACCCATTTCGCGGCGGAAGCGCTGCACGAAGGCGATCCGCAGTTAGCCAGGCGCGGCTATCCGATGCCGGCCAGCGGCAGCCAGTACCTGCACGAGCCGCTGTACGGCGAGATCGTGCGGCAGGCCTTGAAGCTGGGTTTTATCGTGGTGCCCTACGAATCCGACGCCGCCACCGTCGCCGAGCGCGAGACCGGCCAGGCGCGTCAGCTCTATCGCAAGGTGTTCCAGGCCGATCCCAAGGCCAGGCTGTTCATCCATGCCGGCTATGCGCATATCGACAAGGCGCCGGGCAATCTCGGCGCCGGCATCCAGCCGATGGCCATGCAGCTGCGGCAGATCACCGGCTTCGATCCGCTGAGCATCGATCAGACCCGCTGGCGCGATATCGGCGTGAAGCTCGAGGGCGATCCATACCGCCAGCTGCTCGCGCTGTACAAGCCGGAGCAGGCCGTGGTGCTGGTCCGCCGCGACGACGGCAGCGCATGGAGCGCGGACCGCACGCGGCACGACGTCGACGTGATCCTGCCGCCGCCCGGCCACCAGCGCCGGCCGCGCTGGCTGACCCTGGACGGCAAGCGCAGCTCGCGCCTGATCACCACCGACCTGTGCGCGGGGCATATCCCCTGCGTGGTGGAAGCGCGCTACGCGGACGAAGACGACGACGCCATCCCGGCCGATCGCTTCGCCTTCCTGGCGCCCGACGGGATGAGTTCGCTTTATCTGTATCCCGGCAAATACGTGCTGCGCGCATGGGATGTGGATGGGCACACGTTGGCCGAACGGAAGCTTGAGGTATCACCGTAAGCGGGATGTTGCAGTGCTTTTGCATTTGCTCAGAGCAAGCGTCTAGTTTTTTATCCATCCTTAAGGGGGAACGGGTATGACGACGGGCCATGTGAAGTTGTCCAGGATGGCGGCTGTTCTTTGTGCCGCCGTGTTGCTGCTCAGCGGTACGGTACAGGCGAATGAGATCGCGCCATCCACGCGGGCGATGCTGCAGGATCTGAAGCCACTGACCGACGATCTGGCGCGCTATCGCTATCTGATGGCGGTCATGCGCAAGCTGCCGAAGGACGAGCAGCTGGTGGCCATGCAGTTCCTGGCCACCACCGAGAGCGAGCTGGGGCTGTACGCGCGCGCGCTGCGCGATTTCCCCATCGACAGCCGGAAGAATTTCACCGATCCACTGCCTTCGCCCGCGCAATGGCGCGCGATCGATGCCGCTCCCGCCATCGCGCAGCTGGCGGCCGGGCGTCGGCTGGTGGTGATCAACGAAGCGCATCACGATCCGCATACCCGCGAGCTCACGCTCGCCTTGCTGCCGCGCCTGAGGGCCGCCGGTTTCACCCATTTCGCGATGGAGGCGCTGGGTGACAAAGACACCGCCCTGTCCGCGCGCGGCTATCCGGTATGGACCAGCGGCAGCGAGTATTTGCACGAGCCCCTGCTGGGCGAAATCGCGCGCAAGGCCTTGCAGTTGGGCTTTGTGCTGGTGCCCTATGAAGTCGACAGCACGACGACCGAAGGCCGCGAGAGCGGCCAGGCCGAGAACCTCTATAAGCGCGTTTTCGCCGGGCATCCAGAAGCCCGCCTGTTCGTACATGCAGGCTACGCCCATATCGATAAGGTCCGCGGCCGCCTCGGCAGCGCCATACCGATGGCCGCCACTCTGGCGCGGCTGAGCGGGATCGAGCCGCTGTCGATCGAGCAGACCCAGTTCCGCGAAGCCAATCCGACCGTGCCGCATGCGTCCTACGACCAACTTATCGACAGCTTCCGGATCAACGCGCCAAGCGTGCTGGAGCGGATTGCCCCGGCCGCGGCGGGAACGACCGCGCCGCTGTGGAGCGCCGACCCCTCGCTGCACGACGTGTCGGTGATTCTGCCGCCCGACCGCAACAGCCCGAAGAACGCCAACATCATGCCAACCTGGCAGGAACAGGGTGACCTGTTCATTCCGGTAATGCCCAGCACCGATGAGGGCCTGCGCCCCGACTGGCTCGGCCTGAACGGACAGCGCCAGCCGTTCGCGGTCAACAGCGATCTGTGCGAGCGCATTTACCCCTGCGTGGTCGAAGCCATCTATGCGAAGGAATCCGACCAGGCCGTCGCGGCGGACCGCTTCGCCTTTCTGCGCTCGGGTGTGCGCAGTGCGCTGTATCTGTTTCCTGACGAGTACCGGCTGCGCGTACGGGACGCGGACGGCAAGGTGTTGAGCGAGCGTGCGGTGACGATCAGCAAGCAGGGCAAGTGAGGCGCGGAATCTCAGGCTCGGCAGAGCCTCAAGCCAGACCTGAAGACTTCCATCCAACTCATTGATTTGCTAGCCTCGCGCCGTCGCTCGCCAGGGAATTCCGATGCGCCAGGCCGCCGCCGCCCCGACCATCCGCCCGCCGCTGTTGCTGCGGCATGCGGCCTTGGCCGTGATGCTGCTGGTGCTGGCGGCCTGCTCCAGCGCGCCGCGCCGGCCGCAGCCGACCTATAAGGAATCCCGTTCCTCGCTGGCCAATCTGCCGGCGCGCGCGCCGGAAGGCGCGGCGGGCACGGCGAACGATGTGCTGTTCCGCGCCATCGCCCTGGTCGGCACGCCCTATCGCTGGGGCGGCAATACGCCGGACGGCGGCTTCGACTGCAGCGGCCTGGTCGACTATATCTACCGCCAGGCCGCCGGCCTGCAGCTGCCGCGCACCTCGCGCGAGATGTCGGCGATGAACGGGCACCGCGTCGGCACCATGACCGACCTGATCAGCGGCGACCTGGTGTTCTTCGGCAGCCACGCCGGGATCAGCCATGTCGGCGTCTACGTCGGCAAGGGCCGTTTCGTGCACGCGCCCAACAGCGGCGGTACGGTCCGCCTGGACGATATCGACGGTCCTTACTGGAAGGACCATTTCGCCTTCGGCAAACGGCTGCTGGACTAGCCTCCCCTGGTTTGAGCCCTTCGCTTCGGCGCACCCGTGCGGGTGCCGCCTATCGCAGCGATTGAAAAATTGAATTGTACACAATTGAATTTTGCGCCCAAGGTTCGCTCCCATGAAGACCGCCAAGCCCACCACCAGCCCGGACGCCCTGCTGCTCGACCAGCAGCTGTGCTTCGCGCTCTACGCCGCCTCGCGCGCCGTGACCGCGGCCTACCGGCCGCTGCTGGAAGCGCTGGACCTGACCTATCCGCAATACCTGACCATGCTGGTGCTGTGGGAACAGGACGGCCTGACGGTGCGCGAACTGGGCCGCCGCCTGCAGCTGGACTCCGGCACCCTCACCCCGCTGCTGAAGCGCCTGCAGCAGGCCGGCCTGGTCTCGCGCGAACGCCGCACCAGCGACGAGCGCGAAGTGGAAATCCGCCTGACCCCGGCCGGCCGCGAATTGCGCGCCGCGGCCGAATCGATCCCCGCATGCCTGGCCGCCCGGCTCTGCCTGGCCCCCGACGACATGCGCCGCCTGCGCGACGAGCTGCGAGAGCTCGCCGCGCGGGTCCTGAGCCCCACCGAAGCCTGATCCAACCAAGCCTGATCAACACCACCCTGATCCACACCACCCAACCCGAGGAAACTCCCATGAGCAACGGCACTGTCAGCAAGATTCTCTATACCGCCACCGCCACCGCCCACGGCGGCCGCGAAGGGCATATCCACAGCAGCGACGGCGTGCTGGACTTCGACCTGAAGGTGCCGAAGGAACTCGGCGGCCCGGGCGGTCACGGCAGCAATCCGGAACAGCTGTTCGCCGCCGGGTACGCGGCCTGCTTCGAAGGCGCGGTGCGCTACGTGGCGCGCGAGCAGAAGGTGGCGCTGAAGGACGCTTCGGTCACCGCGCAGGTGGGCATCGGCCCGCGCGAACCGACCGGCTTCGGCATCGCGGTGAAGCTGGAAGTGAACCTGCCGGGCATCGACCGCGAGGTCGCGCAGAAGCTGATCGATACCGCGCACAGCGATATCTGTCCCTACTCGCATGCCACCCGCGGCAATGTGGACGTGCAGATCACGCTCGCTGCCTGATCGCTGCGGCCACGCAAAAAAAAACGGCGCCCGAAGGCGCCGTTTTTCTGTCTGCCGCGAAGCTCAGCGCTCAGTGCGCCTCGGCGCCCGGCGGATGCGCGTGGCCGTGCTGGATCTCTTCCTCGCTGCCGTCGCGCACTTCGTTGATGCTCACGTCGAAGTGCAGCGTCTTGCCGGCCATCGGATGGTTGAGGTCCACGTCGACCGTGCTCATGCCCACCTTGTGCACCACCACCACGCGGTGGCCGCCCTGCTTCAGCGCCAGCACGGTGGTGTCGCCGGCCTTCAGCTTCTGGCCGTTCTGGAAATACTTCTTCGGCACGCGCTGGATCTGGCCTTCCTGGCGCACGCCGTAGCCTTCTTCCGGCGTCACTTCGACCTGCAGGCTCTCGCCGGCTTCGTGGCCGTCCAGCGCCTTTTCCAGGCCGGGGATCAGCTGGCCGTGGCCCAGCAGCACCCACAGCGGCTCGTTGCGCTCGAGCGAGCTTTCCACCTGCTCGCCGTCCACTGTCAGGGTGTAGTGGAGCGAGATGACCTTGTCCTTGCCAGCCTTCATTGCCTGTCTCGTGATGTGCGAAAAGCGGGCATTCTAGCAGCAAGGCCAGGCTAGGCCGGCGGCGGCGCCTGGCCGAAGCCCACGCCCTGCTTTTCCGGGCCGATCCATACGAGGAAGGCCAGGATCAGCGCGATGCCGGCGATCCACGCGCCCATGGCGAAGGCCAGGTCGCCGCCGCGCCATTCGGAAATCAGGTTCTGCGCATTGGCCGTATAAGCCGCCAGCAGGTTGCCCAGCTGATAGGCCACGCCCGGCAAGGTGCCGCGCACGGCATCGGGCGAAAGCTCGTTCAGATGGGTCGGCACCACGCCCCAGGCGCCCTGCACCATCACCTGGATCAGGAAGGCGCCGACGCAAAGCCACAGCATCGAGCCGCCATACATCCACAGCGGAATCACCGGAATCGCCAGCAGCGCCGCGGTCATCATGGTGCGCCGCCGCCCGAAGCGCTCCGACAGGCCGCCGAAGAACAGGCCGCCGAACATCGCGCCGAGATTGAGCATCGCCACCAGCAGGAAGGCCGCGCCCGAACCGGTGGGCAGGTGCAGCACCTCCTCCTCGAAGGTGTGGTACAGGTCCTGCGAGCCATGGCTGAACATGTTGAACGCGGCCATCAGCAGGGTCAGATAGAAGGCCAGCTTCCAATGGCCGCGCATCTGCTCGAACAAGCCGCGCTTGGCGCGCTCCTCGCGGCCGGCTTCCCACACCGGCGATTCCGGCACGCTGGCGCGGATATAGACCACCAGCAGGGCCGGCGCGGCGCCGACGATAAACAGCCCGCGCCAGCCGATATGGTCCACCAGCAGCCAGTTCACCAGCGCGCCGAGAAAGAAGCCGCAGGGATAGCCGCTCTGCAGCAGGCCCGAAACCAGGCCGCGCGTGCGCGGCGGAATGCTCTCCATCGCCAGCGAAGCGCCCAGGCCCCATTCGCCGCCCATCGCCACGCCGAACAGGAAGCGCAGCGCGAGAAACACGGTGAGCGAAGGCGCGAACGCCGTGGCCAGCTCGAACAGCGAAAACAGCACCACGTCGATCATCAGCACCGGCCGGCGTCCATAGCGGTCAGCCAGCCGTCCGAACAGGAAGGCGCCGAGCGGCCGCGCCGCCAGGGTCAGGAACAGGCCGTACAGCACCTGCGCCTTGTCGGCATGGAATTCCTTGGAGACCGCGACGATCACGAAGGTCAGCAGGAAGTAGTCGAACGCGTCCAGCGTCCAGCCCAGGAAGCTCGCCAGCACGGTGTGGCGCTGCGTGGAATTCAACTCGCGCAAGGGCTCGAACAGGCGCATGGCGACTCCGCGGGTGACGATGAGTGGCGCCACAAGACACCAATGCGCGCCACGGTGCAAGGCCGCGCCCGCCGCCGACGCGGCGTTCACGCCGCGCGGATGGTATCGACGTTGCGCGAACGCTAGTCTGCAAAGTCCCGGGATTTTTTGCGGAACGATGGAAAGCCTCTCGCACCGAGACATCGCCGCTTGCTACGACGGCCGTTTCCAGCGCGGCTACGTGCGCGGCAAGCTCGCTTCCGACCCGGTCTACGCGGCCACCGCCGACGCCATCGACGGCAGCGCCCTGCCCCTGCTCGACATCGGCTGCGGCATCGGCCTGCTCGGCCTGTACCTGCATGCGCGCGGCGCGCTGCCGCGCTACCTGGGCCTGGATCGCGACGAGCGCAAGATCGCCAATGGCCGCGCCGCCGTGCGCCGCGCCGGCCTGGAACAGGCGATCGAGCTGCGCACCGCCGACGCCGCCTCGTTGCCGCCGCAGCGCGGCCATGTCGCGCTGCTGGACATGCTGCACTACCTCACGCGCGAGGCGCAGGCCGCGCTGCTGGGGGACGCCATCGCGCGGCTCGCTCCCGGCGGCGTGCTGGTGATCCGCAGCGTGCTGCGCGACGGCAGCTGGCGCTTCCAGGCCACGCGGGCCGAGGAAGTGTGGCTGCGGGTAAGCGGGCTGATCCGCGGCGGCGCCCAGCACTACCCCTCCACCGAGGAACTGCGCCGGCCGCTGGAGGCCGCGGGCCTGGCCGTCACCATCGGCCCGCTGTTCGGCCGCACGCCGTTCAACAGCTATCTGCTGCTGGCGCGCCGGCCGGGCCGAGCAGCGCTGTAACAATTGCGCTATACTCGCCGGCGCGGCAACCGCCGCCTTCCCTCATTGAACACTGCAACGCGGTTCGCAAGACGCTCCGGGTTGCGCCTGGAGCCCCATATATGTCTTTCGAATCGCTGGGCCTCGCGCCCGCGTTGCTGCGTGCGCTTGCCGAACAAGGCTACGCCAACCCCACCCCGATCCAGGCCGGCGCCATTCCGGTCGTCCTGGAAGGCCACGACCTGCTCGCCGCCGCGCAGACCGGCACCGGCAAGACCGCCGCGTTCGCGCTGCCGCTGCTGCACAAGCTGGCCTCGGCCGGCCCGGCCACCACGCGCCGTCCGCATGCGCTGGTGCTCACCCCCACCCGCGAGCTGGCCTCCCAGGTCCACGAGAATCTGCGCGACTACGGCCGCCATCTGCGCGTGAGCAGCACCACCATCTTCGGCGGCGTCAGCATGGGCCCGCAGATGCAGGCGCTGCGCCGCGGCGTGGACGTGGTGATCGCCACCCCGGGCCGCCTGATCGACCACATGCAACAGCGCAGCATCGACCTCTCGGGCGTCGACACGCTGATCCTGGACGAAGCCGACCGCATGCTCGACATGGGCTTCCTGCCGGCGCTGAAGCGCATCCTCTCGGCGCTGCCGAAGCGGCGCCAGACCCTGCTGTTCTCGGCCACCTTCGCGCCGCCGATCAAGGCGCTGGCCATGCAGTTCATGCATGAGCCGCGCGAAGTGTCGGTGACGCCGCCCAATACCGTGGCCACCACGGTCACCCATCACGTGCATCCGGTCGACGCCGCGCGCAAGCGCGACCTGCTGCTGCACGTGCTGGCGCAGGACAGCCGCCGCCAGACCCTGGTGTTCAGCCGCACCAAGCACGGCGCCGACAAGCTGGTGCGCTACCTGGAAACCGCCGGCCTGCGCGCCGCGGCGATCCACGGCAACAAGAGCCAGAACGCCCGCACCCGCGCGCTCAGCGATTTCAAGAGCGGCCGCGTCACCGTGCTGGTCGCCACCGATATCGCCGCGCGCGGCATCGATATCGACCAGCTGCCGATCGTGATCAACTTCGACCTGCCGATGGTGGCCGAGGACTACGTGCACCGCATCGGCCGCACCGGCCGCGCCGGCGCCGACGGCATGGCCGTGTCCCTGGTCAGCCATGACGAGTCGGGCCTGCTGCGCGACATCCGCCGCCTGCTCCAGCAGGAAATCGCCATCACCAACGTGGCCGGCTTCGAGCCTTCGCAGCCGCTGCGCCTGGATGCCGGCGCGCCGCGCCCGGTGCAGGGCCAGCGCCAGCCACAGGGCCAGCGCCAGCAGCGCCCGTCGCGGCCCTCGTCGTCGCATCGTCCGCATGGGCATGCGCAGCAGGCGGGCAGCGAGCGCGCCAGCGAGGGCAATCACAAGCGCCGGCGCCGGAAGCGTCCGGCCGCGAAGGCCTGAGCACGCACGATAAAAACAGGCACCATGAAAAAGCGCGCCGATGGCGCGCTTTTTTTATCCCTGGCCTTGCGGTTGGATCAGCGCGGTAAGCACGTGGTCTTCCCACTCCCCCGCGATGCACAGATAGCGCTTTGCATAGCCTTCGCGCTCGAACCCCAGGCGCTCCAGCAAGCGCCCGCTGCGCTCATTGCGCGGCATGTAGTTCGCCATCACGCGATGCAGGCCCAGCGGTCCGAACGCCCAGGCCAGCCCGTGTTCCAGCGCTTCCTGCATCACGCCCTGCCCCTGGCTGCGCTGCGCCACCGCATAGCCCAGATGGCAGGCCTGGAACACGCCGCGCACCAGGTTGGCCAGGTTGAAGCTGGCGATCACTTCGCTCTCGTCGGGCGTGAAGACTAGGAAGGCGTAACCGCGATCCAGCCGGATCGCTTCGCGCCAGTCCGCGATGGTCTGCACGCAATGGCCCGGCGTGTAGTAGCGCTCCTCGCGCAGCGGCTCCCATGGCGCGAGGTGGTCGCGGTTCTCGATGCGGAAACGCCATAGCGCCGTGGCATCCGCCTCGGTGGCATGGCGGATGCGCATGCGCGGCGTCGCCAGCAAGCTCATGCCTCCAGCGCCCGCGCGTGGTGGCGCAGGTGGTCCTCGATCAGGCTGGCGATGAAGTAATAGCTGTGGTCGTAGCCGGCATGCCGGCGCAGCTGCAGCGCCTGGCCGGACTCCGCGCAGGCCTGGTCGAACAGTTCGGGACGCAGCTGCTCGGCCAGGAATTTATCCGCCTCGCCCTGATCGATCAGGATCTCGCCGCCGAAGGCGCGTTCGCGCACCAGCTCGCAGGCGTCGTAGGCCGCCCACGCGGCCGGATCGTCGCCGAGATAGCGCGGCAGCGCCTTGCGTCCCCATGGCACCTGGGTGGGCGCGACGATGGGAGCGAATGCCGATACCGAGCGATAGCGCCCGGGATGTTTCAGCGCAATGGTCAGCGCGCCATGCCCGCCCATCGAATGCCCGCAGATGCCGCTGCGCGCCAGCTCCACTGGAAACTCCCGCGCCAGCAGCGCCGGCAGTTCGTCCACCACGTAGCTGTGCATGCGGAAGCCCGACGACCACGGCGCCGCGGTCGCATCCACATAGAAGCCGGCGCCCTCGCCGAACTCCCAGTCGCCGGTGGCGCCTTCGATGCCGGTATCGCGCGGACTGGTATCGGGCATCACCAGCACCAGGCCCAGCTCGGCCGCCGCACGCTGCGCGCCGGCCTTGATCGTGGCGGTTTCCTCGGTGCAGGTGAGGCCCGCCAGGAAATACACCACCGGGCAAGGCCGCGACGCCGCCTGCGGCGGCTGGTACACCGCGAAGCGCATCGGACCGCCGCAGGCCGACGAGGCGTGGCGGTAGAAACCCTGCACGCCGCCGAAGCTGCGCTGCTCGGCGATGATCTCGATCTGTGGCATACCCCTTTCCTTCATCCGGTGGCATAGCGGCCGCGCATCATAGTGCTCGGCCGCGGCGCCTTTCAGCGTTCCTGGTCGGTCGGCCGCATCAGCACTTCGTTGATATTGACGTGCGCCGGCCGCGTCACGCAGAACGCGATCACCTCGGCCACGTCCTGCGCCTGCAGCTGGCGCATGTTTTCCGCCCAGGTATTGGTGGCCTGGCGCGCCGCCGCGTGGCCGATATGCTCGCGCAGCTCGGTGGCCACCGCGCCCGGCTCGATCACGCTGACCCGGATGTTGTGCTGATACACCTCGCGGCGCAGCGCTTCGGAAAACGCATTGACGCCGAACTTGGTGGCCGAATACGCCGCCGCATTCGGATTGGACACGCGCCCGGCGGTGGAGGAGATATTCACGATATGGCCGTCGCGCCGCTCGCGCATGCCCGGCAGCGCGGCCTGGGTGGCGGCGATCAGGCTCATCAGATTGAGCTGGAGCATGCGCTCCCAGCGGCCCAGATCGGCCTCGATGATCGGCTCCAGGTACATCACGCCGGCGTTATTCACCAGGATGTCCAGGCGCCCGTAATGCGCCTCGGTGTCGCGCACCACGCGCTGCGCCTCGGCGCTGGATTGCAGATCCGCCGCCAGCACCAGGGGCTCGGCGCCCAGCGCGGCCAGGCGCGCGGCCAGTTCGTCCAGCCGCTCGCGACGCCGGGCCGCGATCGCCACCTTGGCGCCGGCCTCGGCCAGGGCCACAGCGGTGGCCTCGCCGATGCCCGAGGATGCGCCGGTCACCAGGGCTACGCGCCCCTGCAAACGCTGCTGCATACGAATTCCTCACGGAAATGGGGATTTTTGACCATACATCCCGCGGCTTAGGCCGGCCAGGCTGCTACAATGGCCGCCTTCTCACGCATGGCGCGCCGCGCCTGCCCTGTCGAGGTTCCCCATGTCCTCCCCGTCCTCCGAATCCCAGCCGGCGGCCGCCGGCTTCGCTGCGCTCGCGCTCAAGCCGGAAGTGCTCAAAGCGCTGGCCGACGTCGGCTATGAGTCGCCGTCGCCGATCCAGGCCGCCACCATCCCGCCGCTGCTGGAAGGCAGCGACGTGCTGGGCCAGGCGCAGACCGGCACCGGCAAGACCGCCGCGTTCGCGCTGCCGATCCTGTCGCGCATCGAACTCAAGCCCGGCAAGCCGCAGGCGCTGGTGCTGGCGCCGACGCGCGAACTGGCCATCCAGGTGGCCGAAGCTTTCCAGCGCTACGCCGCGCACATGCCCGGCCTGCAGGTGCTGCCGGTCTACGGCGGCCAGAGCTACGGCCCGCAGCTGCACGCGCTCAAGCGCGGCGTGCAGATCGTGGTCGGCACGCCCGGCCGCGTGATCGATCATCTGGAACGCGGCACGCTGGACCTGTCGGAACTGAAGTTCCTGGTGCTGGACGAAGCCGACGAAATGCTGCGCATGGGCTTCATCGACGACGTGGAAAAGGTGCTGCAGGCCACCCCGCCGTCGCGCCAGGTCGCGCTGTTCTCGGCCACCATGCCGGCGCCGATCCGCAAGATCGCGCAGCATCACCTTAAAGATCCGGTCGAGGTGACGATCAAGTCGTCCACCACCACCGCCGCCAATATCCGCCAGCGCTACTGGTTCGTCAGCGGCCTGCACAAGCTGGACGCGATGACGCGCATCCTGGAAGCCGAGCCGTTCGACGCGATGATCATCTTCGCGCGCACCAAGCAGGCCACCGAGGAACTGGCCGAGAAGCTGCAGGCGCGCGGCCTGGCCGCCGCCGCGATCAACGGCGACATCGCCCAGGCGCAGCGCGAGCGCGTGATCCAGCAGCTCAAGGAAGGCAAGCTCGACGTGCTGGTCGCCACCGACGTGGCCGCGCGCGGCCTGGACGTGGAGCGCATCAGCCACGTGCTGAACTACGACATCCCGTACGACACCGAAAGCTATGTGCACCGCATCGGCCGCACCGGCCGCGCCGGCCGCAGCGGCGAGGCGATCCTGTTCGTCACGCCGCGCGAGAAGGGCATGCTGCGCGCGATCGAGCGCGCCACGCGCCAGCCGATCGAGGAAATGCGCCTGCCCACCGTCGAGGCGGTGAACGACGTGCGCATCGCCCGCTTCAAGCAGCGCATCAGCGACACGCTGGCGGTGGGCGAGCTGGAGCTGTTCCAGCAGCTGATCGAACAGTACGAGCAGGAGCACAACATTCCCGCGGTCGAGATCGCCGCCGCGCTGGCACGCATCGCCCAGGGCGACCAGCCGCTGCTGCTGACCCCGCCGCCGAAGCGCGAATTCGCGCCGCGCGAGCGCGACGACAATCGCCGCGACGAGCGCCACGACAATCGCCGCGGCGCCGAGCGCGACGGCCCGCGCGCCGGCTCGCAGGACCGCGGCGAGCGCGAGCAGCGCCCGCGCGACGGCGCCCCGCGCGACTTCGGCCGTCCGGTGCGCCCGCACCAGACCGAGGAAGGCAAGCGCACCTACCGCGTCGAAGTCGGCCACGAGCACGGCGTCAAGCCGGGCAACATCATCGGCGCCATCGCCAACGAGGCCGGGCTGGAAAGCGGTTTTATCGGCCGCCTCAGCATCCGCGGCGAATACAGCCTGATCGACCTGCCCGACGGCATGCCCAAGGAAGTGTTCGAGCACCTCAAGAAGGTCTGGGTCAGCCAGCAGCAGCTGCGCATCAGGGAATGGGACGGCGACGACAGCGGCGCCGGCGAGACCCCGCCGCGCCGCAGCGGTCCGCGTCCGGGCGGCTTCAAGGGTCCGGGCAAGGGCGGCGCGGGCCATGGCCCGGGCAAGCGTCCGCAGGGCGGCAAGCCGTTCAAGAAGAAGTTCTGAGCGGCGCCCGCAGGCCGTAGGTTCTGCGGCCATCGTTCCGCTCGCGCAACGCTTAGTCCGATCCGGCACGGCTACCGTGCCGATGGCGCGGCCCTACATTAGGACGGTCCCCACGAGACCTTCCCCATGACCGCCCTGCCCAGCCTGTATATCTCCCATGGCTCGCCGATGACCGCCCTGCAGCCGGGCCAGGTCGGCGAGCGCCTGGCCGAACTGGCCCAGGCCTTGCCGCGTCCGCGCGCGATCCTGATCGCCTCCGCGCACTGGCTCGCCCGCCAGCCCACCGTGGGCGGCGCGGCGCGGCCGGAAACCGTGCACGACTTCCACGGCTTCCCGCGCGAGCTGTACGAACTGCGCTATCCCGCACCCGGCGACCCCGCGCTGGCCGCGCGCGCGGTGGAACTGCTGGACCGCGCCGGCCTGCCCACCATGCTGGATCCGCGCCAGGGCCTGGATCACGGCGCCTGGGTGCCACTGCGCCTGCTGTATCCGCACGCCGATATCCCGGTGGTGCCGCTATCGATCCAGCCCATGCTGGGTCCGCGCCATCAGTACGAAGTCGGCCGCGCGCTGGCGCCGCTGCGCGAGGAAGGCGTGCTGGTGATCGGCTCCGGCAGCATCACCCACAATCTGCACGATTTCCGCGCGGGCTTCAGCGAAGAAAACGAAGCGCCTTACGTGCGCCCGTTTATCGGCTGGATCGAAGAAAAGCTCGCCACGGGCGACGTCGACGCCCTGCTCGACTATCGCCGCCAGGCACCATTCGCCGAACGCGCGCATCCCACCGACGAACATCTGCAGCCGCTGTTCCTCGCGCTCGGCGCCGCCGGCGGCGATGCCCGCGCCGAACGCATCGACGCGGGCATCGACCTGGGTTTCCTGGCGATGGATATCTACCGCTTCAGCGCACGATGATGGTGCCCACCATGTGCGGGTGGATCGAGCAGAAGTAGGCGTAGGTGCCGGGCTTGTCGAACACCGTCGCATAAGTGTCGTCGGTATCCATCGCCTTCGATGAGGCGAAGCGGTTGCCGGCGCTGACCACGATATGCGGCTCGTCATCGCGGTTGGTCCACACCACCCGCGTGCCCGCGGCCACGGTCAATGCTTCCGGCATGAAGGCGAAATGCTTGATCTCCACCTTCGCCTCCGCCACCTTGCCGGCGGCGCCCGCGGGACCTGCGCCCAGCGCCGCCACGCCCAGCGCCAGCGCCCGCCACCATGCGCGTGCGCCACTCATGCCAACACCTCCTCGGTCACCGCCAGCGCCTGCTTGCCGCGCACGTGGCGTACCTCGCGCACGCCCAGATAGGTCTGCAGCGAACCCGGCTTGATGTCCTTCAGCGGCCCCGGCGCATCGGCCTTGCCCGGCGCCGGCTGCGGATACGCCGTGGAACGCGCGGTGTAGAAGGTGATCTTGCCTTCCACTTTCTGCTGGATCTGGTGGATGTGCCCGTTGAGCACGCTGACCGAACCGAAGCGGCGCAGATAGCTCATCGCCTCGGCGCTGTCGTCGGTGCCCCAGCCCCATTGCGGATACACCGTCCACAGCGGCATGTGCGCGAACACCACTACCGGCGTTTCCGCCGACAGCCCGGCCAGGTCCTGCTTCAGCCAGGCGAGCTGGTCGGCGCCAAGCGAGCCGAAGCCGCCGGCCTTGAGGTTCAGCACATTGATCAGCCCGACGAAATGCACGCCGCGGTGATCGAAGCTGTACCAGCCGCCGCCCTGCTGCTTCTGGCCGAAGCGGCGGAAGAATTCCGCGCCGTTGTCGCCGATCACATCGTGCTCGCCGGGCACGTAGAAGGTCTGCGGCGCCTTCGCTTCCTGCATCACGCCGGACAGCGTGTCGAATTCCTCCGCCTTGGACAGGTGGGTGAGGTCGCCGGTATGCAGCAGGAAATCCGGCTTGCTCGAACGCGCGTTGATCTTGGCCAGCGAGGCGCGCAGCGTGGCGACCACGTCGGGGTTGGGTTCCTTGTGGAAGCCGATATGCGAATCGCTGATCTGCACGAAGCTGAAGCTGGCGTCGGCCGCCTCGCCGCCGGCCAGGCCGTCCAGGGCATGCGCCTGCAGCACTCCGCCCTTCATCAGCCATAGCGTGCCGGCCCCGGCCCAGGCCATGCATTGGAGGAACTGGCGGCGGCCTCGCACCGCATCGTGATCGTGGTTGTCGTCGTGGTCTGACATGCTGCGCTCCGAAAGGGGACGGCCGGCTGGCCTGGCGACCGGCATCGACGCGATCCCGGCGATTCGGATACCGCCCGATCCTTCCGCCTATTCCCGCTTTTCGCCAACGGGAATAAAGTCGCGCGCAGCCAGGTATTGCCTCCCATGACCCCCTCCGCGCCGCTGCCGCCACACCGCGCCGAAGCCGCCTCCAACGCGCGCTTCCAGGCGCTGGTGCTGCCGTATCTGGACGCGGCCTACAACCTCGCCCGCTGGCTGACCCGCAACGACGCGGATGCGCAGGATGTAGTGCAGGAAGCGATGGTGCGGGCGCTGCGCTATTTCGACAGCTTCCACGGCACCGATGCGCGGGTGTGGCTGCTGGCGATCGTGCGCAATACGTTCTACACATTGCGCGCCAAACACGCGCCGGAAATGGCGCGCGATCCGCTGGACGACGACAACCATCCGCTGATCGATCCCGGCCCGTCGCCGGAGAGCGTGGCGCTGCTCGCCGTGGATGTAGGTTCATTGCAGGAAGCACTGGCGCGCCTGCCGGAAGCCTGGCGCGAAGTACTGGTACTGCGGGAACTCGAAGAGTGTTCGTACAAGGAAATCGCCGCCATCACCGGCCACAAGATGGGCACCGTGATGTCGCGGCTGGCGCGGGCCCGCGAGAAGCTGCGGGAAGAACTCACGCATCGACCGAAAGAGGGGCGCCGCCATGACCTGCGATGAGTCGCGCCTGCTGTTGCACGCTTATCTGGACGACGAGCTCGACGCCGCGCAGAGCGTCGAGATGGAACGCCACGTCGCCGCCTGCCCCGCCTGCGCCGCCGCGCAGCGCGAACACGAACGGCTGCGCAAGGCGCTGGCCCAGCCGGAGCTGTATCGCCGCGCGCCCGATGCGCTGCGAGCGCAATGGCAGGCGCCGCCAGCCGCCACCGTTGCGCCGCGGCGCCGGCATCCGCTGGCGCTGGCCGCCGCGGCCGGCTTTATCGGCGCGCTGCTGCTGTCGGCGCCGGCCTGGCTATGGCTGGCGCGGCCGGATGCGGCGCCGGCCGCGGTGGTCGACGAGGCGATCTCCGGCCATCTGCGCTCGCTGCAGCCGCAGCATCTGATGGACGTGGTCTCGACCGACCAGCACACGGTCAAGCCCTGGTTCGAGGGCAAGCTGGATTTCGCGCCACGGGTGAAGGAACTGGCCGAGGAAGGCTTCCCCCTGGCCGGCGGCCGCCTGGATGCGATCGGCGGGCGCAGCGTGGCGGCCCTGGTGTATCGGCGCCGCATGCATGCGATCAACCTGTACCAATGGCCCGCCGACGGCGCGGATATGCCGCAGGCGATCGCCCAGCGGCACGGCTATACGGTGATCGACTGGCGCCAGGGCGGCATGCGCTTCCTGGCCGTGTCGGACCTCAACGAGGGCGAGCTGAAGCAGTTCGCGCTGGCGTTCGATAACACTGCCCCACGTTGATAGTCAGCCCCCCTACCCGTCACCCCAGCGAAAGCTGGGGCCCAGCGCCTTAAAGGCACTGGATTCCAGCTTTCGCTGGAATGACGTGGTGGGGTGACGTGGCGGGGTGACGTGGTGGGGTGTGCGAATGGGGCGACGAATCAGGCGCTCTGCGGCTGCACTGGTTCCGCCCAATCCTCCGGCGTCAGCGGCGCAAGACCATAGGCCGCGCGCGCCTTGTCGCACTGCGCGCTGGGCGTGCCGTATTCCCAGGCCGGAATCACCTCGCGGCACACCGAAGGCCGCTGCGCATAGATGCCGCAGGTCGCCGATTCGCCGACCACGCCGCGCAACGCCACGCAATGCGGCTGCCGCGCCTGGGTGCCGCGCATGGCCAGGCGATGCGGATCGATCTGTTCGGTCAGTTCCGACGGCACCGCGCCGCCCATGAAGGCTTCGGCCTCGGACCAGTGGAAAGCCACGCGGAAGTGGGCACAGCAGGCGCCGCAGCGCAGGCACGGATGGCTCATCTGAATGGACGAAGCGCACCCCCTGGCACGCGGCGGCGGGATTCTAGAACGAAGCAAGCCCGCCTGGCAGCGGGCTTTCCGGCCTATGCCGCCCGGCGGACGCGGTGCGCGTCCGCCGTATCGCCGGCCTCAGGGCTCGCCGGCGAAGGTGTTGCAGCTGCCCACGTTGCCGCTTTCGAAGCCGGCGCGGAACCATTTCACGCGCTGCGCCGAGGTGCCGTGGGTGAACGAGTCCGGCACCACGCGGCCGCGCGCCTGCTGCTGCAGGGCGTCGTCGCCGATCTTGCTGGCGGCATTGAGCGCCGATTCGATATCGCCGGCCTGCAGCCATTGCAGGCGCGCCTGGCTGCGGTTGGCCCATACGCCGGCGAAGCAGTCGGCCTGCAGTTCCTGGCGCACCGACAGGCCGTCGGCGCCTTCCATCCGCGCGCCCTGGCGGCGCGCCTGCTCGACGCGGTCGAACACGCCCAGCAGGTTCTGCACGTGGTGGCCCACCTCGTGCGCGATCACATAGGCGCGGGCGAAGTCGCCCGAAGCGTGGAAGCGGTCCTGCAGTTCCTGGAAGAAGGCCAGGTCCAGGTAGACCTTCTGGTCGCCCGGGCAGTAGAACGGCCCCACCGCGGTGGAGGCCGCGCCGCAGGCGGTGTTGACGCCGCCGTTGAACAGGGTCAGCCGGGGCTGCGAGTACTGCTTGCCGTTGGCGGCGAAGATGTCGCCCCAGGTCTTCTCGGTGGAGCCCAGGATGGCGCTGACGAAGTCCTTCTGCTGCGGATCGACCTGGGCCGGCTCGCCGGTGGTGGGTGCGGCGGTCTGGCCGCCGCCCTGGTCCACCTGGCTGAGCAGCGCGGTGGGGTCCTTGAAGAACACCATGCCCAGGATGGCCAGGATCACGATGCCGCCGATGCCCAGTCCGCGCCCGCCGCCGAAGCGCGGGCCGCCGCCACCGCCGCCGCTGTCGACATCGACGTTCTGACTGCGTTCGCCTTTCTGCCAATCCATGCTGAGCCTCGTCATGCCATGGGCGCCGCCACCGGCACCGCCCCGGACGATAACCCCGCCCCGGGCGCACGCCAAGCGCGGGCGAACCGCTACAGTGGGCGACCTTTCAGCGAGAACCCGCGCATGTTCCAGCAGCTCCCCGCCGTGGTCGTCCTTCTTACCGTGCTGCTGCAGGCCGGCACCGCCTATATGGTCGGCCGCGCCCGCGCCCTGTATGGCGTGAAGGCCCCGGCGACCAGCGGGCACGAATTGTTCGATCGCGCCTTCCGCGTGCAGATGAACACGCTGGAGTCGACCCTGATGTTCCTGCCCGCGCTGTGGCTGGCCGCCAGCTACGGCGCGCCGCTGTGGGCCGGCATCGCCGGCCTGGTGTGGGTGCTGGGACGGGTGTGGTACGCGGCCGGTTATCTGCGCGATCCGGCCAGGCGCGAGGGTGGCTTCATCGTCGCCGCCATCGGCCTGGTGGCCACCCTGCTGATCGGCACGATCGGCCTGGGCAAGGCCCTGCTGCTGGGCTGAGCCTTAATCCGCGGGTGTCACGCGCAGGCGTTCGATGCGCGCGCCGTCCATCGCCATCACCTCGAAACGCAGCCCCTCGCTGTCCAGGCGGTCGCCCTCGCGCGGCAGGCGGCCAAGCTGCTGCAGCACATAGCCGGCCAGGGTGGAGAAGCTGCCGTCGCCGCTCAGGGTGCGGTCGAGCAGATGCTCGGCGCGGCGCAGGTCCAGGCCGCCGTCGAGCAGCCAGGCGCCGCTGGTTTCCTGCATGGCGGAAGGATCGCCGCTGTCCTCGCCGGGGAATTCGCCGGCGATGGTTTCCAGCACGTCGGTGGGCGTGACCAGGCCGAGCACGCTGCCGTATTCGTCCACCACCAGCGCCACCTGCAGCGGCGAGCGGCGGAATGCGTCGATCAGGCGCAGCACGCTGAGCGACTCCAGCACGGTAAGCGGCTTGCGCACCACTTGTTCGGCTTCGATGCGGCCGTGTTCCAGCAGGCTGGCCAGCAGATCGCGCGAGGAAGCCACGCCGACCAGTTGATCCAGATCGTCGCCCGCCACCGGCAGCCACGCATGCGAGGAGGCGGTGACTTCGGCGCGCAGCGTTTCGGCATCCTCGCGCGGGTCCACCCAGTTGATCTCGGTGCGCGGGGTCATGATGGAACGCACCGGGCGATGCGCCAGATCCAGCACGCCGCGCACCATCGCCAGCTCGTCCTTGCCGAACACGCCGACGTTCGCCTCGGTGGCCGCATCGGCGGCCTTGGGCACGTCCTCTTCTTCCTCGCCGCCGGCGCCGAGCAGGCGCAGCACCGCGCGCGCGGTGCGGTCGCGCAGCTTGCGCGGACTGCTGAACAGCGCGCGCCGGCGGTTGCGGCGCATGGTCTGGTTGAACACCTCGATCATGATCGAGAAGCCGATCGCGGCGTACAGATAGCCCTTCGGAATATGGAAGCCCAGGCCTTCGGCGACCAGGCTGAAGCCGATCATCAGCAGGAAGGACAGGCACAGGATCACCACCGTCGGCCGCGCATTGACGAAGGCGGTCAGCGGCTTGCTGGCGCTGATCATCAGGATCATCGCGATCACCACCGCGATCATCATCACCGAGAGCTGGTCGACCATGCCGACCGCGGTGATCACCGAGTCCAGCGAGAACACCGCGTCCAGCACCACGATCTGCGTGACCACCAGCCAGAAGCGGGCATGCGCGCGGTTGCCGCCTTCGTGTCCGTCGCCGCCTTCCAGCCGCTCGTGCAGCTCCAGCGTGGCCTTGAACAGCAGGAACAAGCCGCCGACCAGCAAGATGATGTCACGCCAGGACAGCGTGAGGCTTTGCCAGGAGAGGATCGGCTCGGTCAGCTTGACCAGCCAGGACATCGCGCCGAGCAGCGCCAGCCGCATTCCCAGCGCCAGGCCCAGGCCCATCAGGCGCGCCCGGTCGCGCAGCTGCGGCGGCAGCTTGTCCGCCAGGATCGCGATGAAGACGAGGTTGTCGATGCCCAGCACGATCTCCAGCACCACCAGGGTGAGGAGACCGGCCCAGGCAGTGGGGTCGGCCAGCCAATCGAATGCGAACATGGGTCGGCGCCTGGACGCCTGCTTCCTCCTTGCGAACTTCCACACTATACAGGCCGCCTGCGCAGCGACCATGACGAAGGGCAGGATTGCGCAGCCGCGGCAGCGGCGTTTAGCGTGGGCGCGTCGGAAACAGTCAGGGAGATGGGGCATACGGCCTGGCCTTGCGCCATGGGGCCGATCCACCCGCAACAGGATGAACCCGATGCCAGCCTCCCGCCTCGACTCCGCCTTCACGCCTTCCGCGCCGCCGGTCGCGCCCACGCTGTGGGCCGCGCTGGGCCTGATCGCGCTGTACTTCGTGCTGCAGTACCTGGTGGGCGCGGTGGTCGGCCTGCTGGTCGGCGTTACCGTGGGCCTGCTGCATGGACTGCACCACGGCGAGGCATTGGCGCAGATCCAGCAGTGGCTGGTGCAGCCGGACGTCAATGCGCTGATGGTGATCCTCACCCTGCTGATCACCGCGACGGTGACCCTGCTGCTGGCGCGTCGGCGCTGGCCGGCGCTATGGACGCTGTCGGCGCCGCCCGGCTTCGGCTTTGCGCGCGCGTCCCAGCCCGGCTATTACGCGCTGGCGTTCGCGCTTGGCCTGATGCTGCCGTTCCTGGGCGGGCTGCTGACCCAGTGGTTCGCGCGCGGCCATGAAGTGAGCCAGGACATCAAGCAGCTCGGCGCCGCCGCCTCGCCCTTGCTGCGCATGCCGCTGGCGCTGCTGGTGGTGACGGTGGGGCCGCTGGTGGAAGAGCTGCTGTTCCGCGGCGTGCTGTTCTCCGCCGCATTGCGCTATGCGTCGCCGGGCGTGGCGATGTTCATCACCGCCGCGCTGTTCGCCTGCGTGCACCTGCCCGACCTGGGTTTTCTCTGGTACGCGCTGCCCAACCTGCTGGTGCTCGGCATGGTGCTGGCGTGGCTGCGGCTGGCTTCCGGTTCGGTATGGCCGGCGGTGCTGGCGCATGCGGTCAACAATGTGCTGGCGGTGGTGTCGTGGTTCCTGGTCAGCGGGCAGACGCCGGGCGCTTAAGTACCGAACGGAAGTACGCAACACTTCGAAGGCGTCATTCCAGCGAGGAGCTTCACAACAGCGAAGCTGGTCAAGCTGGAACCCAGTGCCTTGAGGCGCTGGACCCCAGCTTTCGCTGGGGTGACGGCTCCTAGCGAGCACCAAAGCGTCGCAGCAGGCGCGCGGTCTCGAATACGGGCAGGCCCATCACGCCGGTGTAGCTGCCATCCAGATGCTCGATCAGAGTCGCGCCCAGGCCCTGGATCGCATACGCGCCCGCGCGGCCGAACGGCTCGCCGCTGGCGACATAGGCGGCGATGTCCGCATCGCTCAGCGCGGCGAAGCGCACGCGGGAAATGCTGCTGGCGCTTTCGGCGCGCTCGCCCTGCACCGCCCATACCACCGAGATGGTTTCGTGCGTGCGGCCGGAGAGGCGGCGCAGCATCGCGGTGGCGTCGGCGGCGTCGGCAGGCTTGCCGAACACTTCCTCGTCCAGCACCACTTCGGTATCCGCGCTCAGCACGAGCGCATCGTGCGGCAGTCCGGCGCGGCCGGCCTGCGCCTTGTCGCGCGCGACGCGGCTGACATAAGCCAGCGGCGCTTCGCCCGGCGCGCGCTGTTCCGGGACATCCACGTCGATCGGCGTAAACGCCACGCCGATCTGCTCCAGCAGCTGGCGGCGGCGCGGCGATTGCGAAGCAAGGTAAAGCATCGGTCTTCCTTTCAGAGCGTGAGGTGATACTCGCGGAAGCCGCTCTCCAGCTGCCAGCCCATAGCCTCGTACAGGCGCTGCGCCGGCAGGTTGTCGTTGGCGGTCGACAGCGACATGCCGGACATGCCCATCGCACGCGCATGCGCCGTGGCCGCATGCAGCAGCGCGGCAGCCACGCCGAAGCGGCGCTTCGCCGGCGTCACGAACAGATCGTTGAGCAGATAGCGGCGCGTGGCGCGCACCGAGGAAAACAGCGGATAGAGCTGGGTGAAACCTACGGCTTCGCTGGTCGCTTCATGCAGCGCCAGCAGGATCACCGATTCCGCATGCTGGAAACGCTCGGCGAGAAAGCTGCGCGCCAGCGCGAGATCCGCCGGCTGTGCGTAGAACTGGCGATAGGCGTCGAACAGCGGCGCCACAAGATCGAGATCATGGATGGTGGCCTGCCGCACGATGATGGACATGGAATGACCCGCCGCCGGAAAAGTCCGGCGAGCATAGCAAGCCCTCGCCCCGGCACAGGCCCGCCTCAAACGGGATGCTCACGCGCGGTGGTAAGGATGCCCCGCCAGCAGCGTGGTGGCGCGATACAGCTGCTCGGCCAGCACCAGCCGCACCAGCATATGCGGCAAGGTCAGCGGGCCCAGCGACCAGCTCTGGTCCGCGCGCGCCAGCACCTCCGGCGCATGGCCGTCGGGTCCGCCGATCAGAAAGGCCAGATCGCGCCCCGACATGCGCCATTTCGCCAGCTGCGCGGCCAGCTCCTCGCTGGACCAGGTCTTGCCGCGTCCATCCAGTGCGACCACATGGATATCGCGCGGCAGCGCCGCGAGGATGGCGGCGCCTTCGTCCTGGATCGCGCGCGCATCGTCGCGCCCCTTGCCGCGAACGCCGGGCTTGAGCTCGACCAGCTCCAGCGGCAGTTCGTGCGAGAGGCGCTTGCGGTATTCGGCGAAGCCCTCGGCAACCCAGGCGGGCATGCGTTCACCGACGGCGATCAGGCGGGCGCGCATAGGCGAAAGGCGTCCGTTGAGAGGTAAAAAGGCTTTGGCGCGCACCGTCGCCGGTGCCGCGCGGAGCACCATCCGACGCGGGCGTTCAGCCCGCGCCGACGGCCTGGCTGTCGGTCTCGCGGTCGCCCACGGTCCACAGCCGCTCGAGGCCGTAGAACTCGCGGATGCGCGGCAGCATCACGTGGACGATCACGTCGCCCAGGTCGACCAGGACCCATTCGGCTTCCTGCTCGCCTTCCACGCCGATCGGCATCACGCCCGCCTTCTTGGCGAACTTGACCACTTCGTCGGCAATGGATTTGACGTGGCGCGCGGAAGTGCCGGAGGCGATGACCAGCAGGTCGGCGATGGAGGTTTTGCCGCGGACATCGATTTCGCGGATGTCCTTGGCTTTCAGTTCTTCAAGCGCGTCGATGACGTGCTTGCGGAGGGTGGCGGTGTCGGCCGCTTTGTTGCGCTGGGAAGTCTGACTCAAGTGGGCGTGCCCTCGTGCGGATCGGTACGCGCCGCCGGTAGCCGGCGGCGCGGGCGCAGTATACCGCCGCACCCGGGAAGCCGCGTCAAGCCTGGGGTTGGCCCTAGGCCGTCCGGCTAGTCGAAGGCGCGGCGCGCCTGGGCGTACTCGTCCATCAGCACGGCGACCAGTTCCCCCGCCGGCATGGCGCGCGAAAGTCCCGCGCCCTGCCCGCACCATTCGTTGGTTAGATCCGACCGGCCCGCGGCGACCGCGGCCTTGCGCAGCGGCGAAGTCAGCGCATTGGTCACCGGATAGGCCGGCAGTCCTCCGGCGATACCTTCCATGGCCTTTACGTACGTGTTGCGCAGTCCGCGCGCGGCGCGGCCGGAGAAGCTGCGGATGCTGGTGACCTGATGCTCGGCGGAATCCGGCAGGTCGCGCTTCCAGCCCGCCGCCGCGCCGCATTCCGGACAGGCCAGGAAGGCCGTGCCGAGCTGGCTGGCGGCCGCGCCCAGCACTTCCGCGGCGAGCATGCCGCGCCCGTCCATGATGCCGCCGGCGGCGATCAGCGGAATCTTCACCGCGCGCGCGGCCAGCGGCAGCAGCGCGAACAGGCCGATCATCCCGTCCTGCGCGTCGTGCAGGAAGGTGCCGCGATGGCCGCCCGCCTCCGCGCTCTGCAGGCTGATCGCATCGGCGCCGCGCTCTTCCCAGGCGCGCGCCTCGTCCACCGTGGTGGCGGTGCCGACCACCACGATGCCGAGCTGCTTGAGCTGGCGCACCTGCGCCGCGCTGAGCAGGTCGAAGGCGAAACTCGCCACGGCGGGACGCGCCTCGCACAGCGCGGCGAACTGAGCATGGAACGAGGGCGCCCAGCGCGCGGGAATGGCGGTGCGCACGGCCAGCCCTTCGCGCTCCATCAGCGCATCGAGCGCGCGGCGCGCGGCATCCACCGCGGCCATGTCCACCTCGAAGCTTTCCGGCAGCACGAACAGGTTCAAGCCGAACGGCTTGCTGCTGAGCGTGCGGATTTCATCGGCCTGGTCGAGGATGACTTGCGGCTCGAGATAACCCGCGCCCAGCGAACCGAGCGCACCTGCGTTGGACACTGCCGCGGCGAGCGCCGGCGTGTTCGAACCCGACATCGGGGCCTGGATCAGCGGGTGCTCGATGCCGAGCCGTGCGACGAACGAAGGAGCCATGGCCTTAACTCCGCAGCTGCAAAAACCCGCGTATTAGACCATGGAAAACAACACGGCCCTCCCCGTCGCCGGGAAGGGCCGCGGTTGGAACTTCGGAATCGATCAGTGGCCGGCGCTGGAGGACGGTGCCGGTTCGGCGGCCTTCTTGTGGCCTTTCTTGTGGTGCGGCTTGGCGGCACCGGTGTCGGATTTCATCGAATCGCCGGAGCTCATCGAATCGTTGGATTTCATGGAGTCCTTCTTCATATGCGAATCGGACTTCATCGAATCGGACTTCATCGACGTGGAAGACGATGCGGGCGTGGTTTCCTGCGCGCTGGCCTGGCCGATGCCGACAGCGAGTGCGATGGAAAGACCGAGGACGGCGTAACGGGAAACTTTCATGAATGCGTACTCCTTCAGTCGGTGAGTTTCGTGCGGCGCGAACCGCGCTTCCCAAACTTAGGCTTTGAAGAGCCGGGGCGGCCCCCTCCCGGGCCGCCCCGGCGATACCGCCGCCGGCGCAAACCGGCGGCGGGCACGCTGCGTCTGGCGGTTGGTGATGCACAAGTACCCGCTGCAGACGCCGCGGCAGCGCCCCCTCAAGCGCCGCCGACGCGGGCTAGCCTAGCTCGCCGGCTTGCATCGCCTTCGCGCGGAAAAGCCGCGCCGTTCAGCATCAATACCGTCTCACGGCGTGCGCGCGCATCACGTGTTGCGATGCCCACAGCAGCGTAGCGGCGAGTCGAATACTTATTCACGGGAACATCGCGTCGCGTGAGCACCGCCGCGAGGGGCTTTCACCTGATTCGCGCGAAAGCGCGGCGTGAATGCTGCTGCAGGCTTGGCACGCCGCGCGTTGCGACGCACCAGAGAAACGAAAGTTTGTGCGCCTGTCGCGAACCTGACGATACGCGTGAAAGAAAGGTCAGCGCGACTGCAGCAGGCGCCCGCCCATCGCGGCATTCGCGCCGATCACCAGCACGACGGCAAGCGCATGCATCAGCAGATCCGAAGCCGCGGCGTCGAACTCGTGGCAGATTTCCAGCAGGCTTGCCGACGCCGCCGCGCTGGCCAGTCCGATCAGCACGGCGGTGAGTACCGGCCGCAGCGGACAGGCGCGGCGCAGCAGCCAGATCATCAGCGCCGACAGCGGCACCGAGAACGCGATGATGAATTGCAGGCAGCCGATCGGCTGGTGCGGTCCGGCCACGACGGTGCCGGGCGCGATCCAGTCGCGCAGGCAGCCCAGCCCGCTGGCGCCGATCCACAACAGCGCCGGCGGCAGCGGCAGCCAGGCCCAGCGCACGCTGCGTCCCGGCACGCCCAGCGCGAACGCTACCCAGGCCGCGCTGATCGCGGTCAGCACCGCGCCCACGCCTGCCCAGGCCAGATCCGGCGTGCCCTCCCAGCGCCGCAGCATGCCGCCCGTGCCGTAATGCGCGAACAGCAGCGCGGCGATCGCCGCCACCACCAGCAGCCAGCCTGCCGCGCGCCGCCACGGCGGCGGCAGGCGGCGCACCGGCACCAGCTCGGCGCCGAGCGCGTCGATCAGGTTGTGGTGGTTGCGGGGTTCGGACGACATGGCGATCAGGGTTCTCCGTGGAAGCGGTTGCGCAGCGCCTTCAGCGCGCGATGCAGATTGACCTTCAGCGCGCCCGCGTTGCGGCCGGTGTGCTCGGCGGCTTCGGCCAGCGAGCGCTCGCGCAGCGCCAGTTGCTCCACCGCCTCGCGCTGGCCGGGCGGCAGCGTGGCGATCGCCGCGCGCAGGCGCCTGGCTTCCTGCTCGCGCTCGGTGTCGAGCGTGGCGTCGGCGTGGTCGGATTGCATGTCGAGCACCTGCTCGTCGTGCACTTCGCGGCGGTCGCGGCGGCCGTGGCTGCGCAGCGCGTCGATCGCGCGGCGCGAGGCGATGGCGGTGATCCAGGCGTCGTACGAGCGCGCGGGGTCGTAGGTATGGCGCACGCGGTGCACGGTCAGCAGGGTTTCCTGCACCACGTCGTCGACGTTGTCGATCGGCACGCCCTGCCGGCGCGCGGCGGCGCGGATCAGCGCCAGCGAATCGGCCAGCACGCGCTCGTAGGCGCGGCGGTCGCCCGCCTGCGCAGCCGCCATCCACGCCGCGCGGCGCTGATCGGCTTCCTGCTGGGCGCTGGCGGGGGTGGCGGACAAGGCGACGCGTGAATCCGGACGGCGGAATACGCCATCTAGACCCAAGCCGCCGTCCGCGGTCAAGCTCGCATGCATGGCTGGCTCGCGGGAGGGGTTCGGCCCTTCTTCGCGCCAGGCCCACCTGGAGTTACCTGCAGGGAATATTCCCTATGCGAGGTAACTCCCCTGTGTCCTGCTCCGAATACCCCATCAACCTGCTTGCGGAATTCCTTCCATGCTCGTGCTGATCCTTGCCTACCTGGGCGGCGTGCTGACCATCCTCAGCCCCTGCATCCTGCCGGTGCTGCCCTTCGTATTCGCCCGCGCCGACCGCCCGTTCCTGCGCAACGGCTTGCCGATGCTGCTGGGGATGGCCTTGACCTTTGCGCTGGTGGCGACGCTCGCAGCCGTCGGTGGCGGTTGGGCGGTGCGTGCCAATCAGTACGGGCGCTGGGTCGCGCTGATCGTGCTGGCGGTGCTGGGGCTGACCCTGCTGTCGCCGCGTATCGCCGAATGGATCGCCCGCCCGTTCGTGGCGCTGGGCAACCGGCTTACGCAGCGCGCGGAAAACGATGAAGGCTCGGCGCTGTCGGCGGCCGGCCTGGGCGTCGCCACCGGCCTGCTGTGGGCGCCGTGCGCCGGGCCGATCCTCGGCCTGCTGCTGACCGGCGCGGCGCTCAACGGGGCCAGCGTGCAGACCACGCTGTTGCTGCTCACCTACTCCGCCGGCGCGGCCACTTCGCTGGCCCTGGCGCTGCTGGTGGGCGGCAAGGTGTTCTCGTTGATGAAGCGCTCGCTTGGCGCGGGCGAATGGGTGCGCCGCGTGCTTGGCGTGCTGGTGCTTGCCGGCGTGGTGGCGATCGGGCTGGGCCTGGATACGGGCGTGCTGACGCGGGTCTCGCTGGCCAGCACCGGTGGCATCGAGCAGCGCCTGGTCGATGCGGTGACGCCGCCACCCGCGCCGCAGCCGGAACGCAAGGCCGGCGAGGCCCTGCCGGTCGAAGGCCAGCTGCCTTCGCTGGCGGGCGCTACCGCGTGGATCAACAGCGCACCGCTGACCGCGGCCTCGCTGCGCGGCAAGGTGGTGCTGGTGGATTTCTGGACCTACTCCTGCATCAACTGCATCCGCGCGCTGCCGTACGTGCGCGAGTGGGCCGACAAGTACAAGGATCACGGCCTGGTGGTGCTCGGCGTGCATGCGCCGGAGTTCGCGTTCGAGAAAGACCTGGGCAACGTGCAGCGCGCGGTAAAGGACTTGGGCGTGAATTATCCGGTCGCGCTGGATAACGACTATGCGATCTGGCAAGGCTTCAATAATCGCTATTGGCCGGCGCATTACTTTATCGATACGCAGGGCCGCATCCGCCACCACCATTTCGGCGAAGGCGGCTACGCGCAGAGTGAAGATGTCATTCGCCAGTTGCTTACCGAGGCCGGCCAGAAGGATCTGCCGGGTGGCTATGTGCAACCGGATGCCAAGGGCGCCGAAGCCGCCGACTCTCAGGCCGCCGATCGCTCGCCCGAAACCTATGTGGGTTATGCGCGCGCGCAGAACTTTATCGGCGGGCCGCTGATCCGCAACGACCGCGAGACCTACCACGCGCCGGCGACACTGCGCGCCAGCCAGTGGTCGTTCGATGGCAACTGGACCGTGCATTCCGAAGACGCGCAACTCGATGCCGCCGGCGGCCGCATCGTCTACCGCTTCCGCGGCCGCGATCTGCATCTCGTGCTCGGCCCCGGTGCCGATGGCAAGCCGGTGCGCTTCCGCGTGCGTATCGATGGCAAGGCGCCCGGCGACGACCATGGCATGGATACCGACGCGGGCGGCAACGGCACGGTGACCACGCAGCGTCTCTATCAGCTGGTGCGTCAGGCGCAGGGCACGGGCGAACGGCAGTTCGAGATCGAATTCCTGGATCCGAACGTGCGCGCATACGCCTTCACCTTCGGCTGATTCACTTCGATCGTCCGCAGAGGTTCCCCATGAGCACCCGCACGATACGCAGCATCGAGAACGAACAGCGCCGCAGCTTCCTGCGCATCCTCGCGCTGGGCGGCGGTGCCGCCGCCGCAGGCGCCTTGCTATGGCCACACGGCGCATCGCCGGTCGCCACGGCGTCCGCCGCGACACCTGCCGCCGCGAAAGACTTGATGCTGGAATGCTTCGCCGACGCAGACGGCCGCCACCTCGGCCCCTGCCACATGCAGAAGCTGATCCTCACCGACACCCAATGGCGCCAGCGCCTCTCCGCCGAAGCCTTCGACGTGATGCGCCGCGAAGCCACCGAACGCCCTTTCAGCGGCCAATACTGGAACCTGCACGCCAAGGGCCTGTTCCGCTGCCCCGGCTGCGACACCGCGCTGTTCGATGCCTCGACCAAGTTCGACTCCGGCACCGGCTGGCCCAGCTTCTGGCAACCGATCGCCAAGGCGAACATCATCGAAAGCAACGACTACAGCCTCGGCATGGCACGCACCAAAGTAAACTGCGCCGGCTGCGACAGCCACCTGGGCCACGTATTCACCGACGGCCCCCGGCCAACAGGCCTACGCTATTGCATGAACTCCGTGGCACTACGCTTCGTGGCACGAAGTGCCTGATAGAGCAAAAGGGTGAGGCACATCGAACAATCCGCTCCGCCCGCCCCCTCACCCTGCCCTCTCCCCGACGGGGAGAGGGGTGAAGTGGTGTGGCGTCGCATGCAGGAGCAAAGAGCCAAAGCTGGCCCCAGTTCTTGAACGTCCTCTTCGCGACGGCACCTCGAAGGGCGCGCCACGAAAACGTACGCTCGCTTCGTGTCGACTCTGGTTAATCCGTTTCCACGGCCGTGACTGCTCGTTCTAGTCGCGTCGCGAGCCTTTGCTCTGAGGCCATTTCTTTTGGGTTACTTTTTCTTTGGGCCAGCAAAGAAAAAGTGACTCGGGCGCCGGCAGGCGTCCGAAATGCCCGCTGCATAAGCGGCCAGGTCGCGGCAACGCAAAAACCAGGCGATACAGTCACTGGATTCCTGCCTACGCAGGAATGACGAGCAAAAGGCAGGCGTCCGAAATGCCCGCTGCATAAGCGGCCAGGTCGCGGTATCGCGACAACCAGGCGATACAGTCACTGGATTCCTGCCTACGCAGGAATGACGAGCAAAAGGCGGGCGTCCGAAATGCCCGCTGCATAAGCGGCCAGGTCGCGGTATCGCGACAACCGAGCGATACAGTCACTGGATTCCTGCCTACGCAGGAATGACGAGTAAGGGAGGCCTACGCCGGGATGACGAGTAGGGAGGCCAACGCCGAAATGACGAACTACACACGCCGATACGGCCCCAACAGCGCCGGATCCTCGAACAGCCCGCAGGGCAGCAGATAGCGCGGATCGCGACCCGCCGCCAGCAACTCGCGGATCCGCGTAGCGGAAATCTCCAACGGCGTCACCGCCAGCTCGATCACCCGGCCAGCCGGCCGCGCATGCAGCTCAGCGACATCCGCGGTGCGGCGCGCCTCGATTTCCGTCCACAAGCTATGCGGCAACTCCGGCTCCACACCTGGCCGGCTGAGCACCCCCAGATGCGCCACCTCGAACAACTCGCGCCAGCGATGCCAGCCCGGCAAACCCGCAAACGCATCCACGCCCAGCAACAACACCAGCGGCCGCGCGCCCAGCTCCGCGCGCAGCTCACTCAGCGTGTCGTAGGTATAAGAAGGCCCATGGCGCCGCAGCTCCCGCGTATCCACCGCCAGGCGATCCTGCTTCTGCAACGCCGCACGCAGCATCGCCACGCGTTGCTCGGCATTCGCCAGCGGCGGCGGCTTGTGCGGCGGCACATTGGCCGGCAACAGGCGCACCTCGGCGTCCAGCAGCTCGGCTGCTTCCCACGCCACGCTCAGATGCCCCAGATGGACCGGGTCGAACGTGCCGCCGAACAGCGCCAGAGGCTTCATGCGAGTGCGCTGGCGGCCCGTGGTTCGGCGATGGCGGCGATCAGGCGCTCGGCTTCCAGCCAGGCGTCGCCGGATTCGCGGCCCTTGGCGATGCGGTCGATGCGCGCGGCGCGCGCCAGGCACTGCAGCCAATGCTCGCGCGGCGCGCGGCGCAGCGCCTTGCGGAACAGCTGCTCGCGCGCGGGCCACAGCCGTTCGGCGCGTGCCTGCGCAGCGAAATCGCGCGCATTGGCCAGGCGCAGCGCCAGCTGCAATTGATTCACCAGCCAGCCCATCAGTGCGATCAGCTCGTCGCCCTCGGCGCGCAAGCCAGCGAGGATGTGCAAGGCACGCCCACCGTCACCGGCAAATGCCGCGTCGGTGAGCTTGAAAGCGTCATAGCGCGCGCTGTCGGCAACCAGATGTTCCATCTCGGACGCATCGATGCGTCCGCCGCCACCTTCGCCACGCAGCACGACGAGCTTGTCGATCTCCTGCGCGGCGGCGAGCAGATTGCCCTCCACGCGCTCGGCCAGCAGCGCAGCCGCATCCGGCGTCGCGCTGAGCCCACGCGATGCCAACCGCGCCCCCACCCAGGCCGCCCACTCGTGTGGCTTCGGCGCGTTGAACACCACCAGCGCACCGGCGGCATCCAGATTCCTGGTCCACGCACCTTCGTGCTTGCTGCTCCACTCGGTGGCGGTGATCAGCAAGCTGACATCCGGCGGCGGATTGGCGCAGAACTCGTTGATCGCCTTGGCGCCCTCGGTGCCGGGCCGCCCGGTGGGCAGGCGCAGATCGAGCAGGCGCCGCGTGGCGAACAGCGACATCCCCGCCGCCGCGCGCGCCAGGTCATCCCAGTCGAAATGGCTGCCGACATCCAGCACTTCACGCTCGGCATAGCCAAGCCGCCGCGCCTGCGCACGCAGCGCATCGGCGGCTTCCAGCACCAGCAGCTCTTCGCCGCCGAGCAGATACACCGGCCGCAGGCTGTCGCCCGCCAGCGCCTTCTGCCACTGGGTGGCATTCAACGGCATCGGATCAGCGCGCGGCGGAGGAAGCGGCCGCCGGCGCCACCGCGCCGCCGCCGTGCTTCTGCAGCGCCTGCAGGCGGAACAGGATCGACTGCACCATATCGTCGTTGAGGCTGCGCTGGATCTCTTCCACCTGCGCCGTGGTGCCGATGGTGTTGGTGGCGTCGTAGCTGAATTCGCGCGACATGCTGACGTTCTGCGGCGGCAGCAGCACCTGGCCGTTGCCGTCGTTCAACTGGAACTGCACCTGGTAGCGCACGGCGTACTCGGTCACGCGCGCATAGCCGCTGACGGTCAGCGTCTCGGTGCTGAAGGTGGCCAGCGGCACGCGCAGCTCGGCGATGCCCGGACCGGGCTTTTCTTCCACCGTGGCGCCGGAAGCTTCCAGCGCGCGGGCCAGGTCGCGCTGCAGGTCGATGCCGCCGTTCACCGTCAGGTGCACGCGTTGCATCGCCTCCGGCAGCGCGGCGCTCTGGCGGAGATGAAAGCCGCACGCCGTGAGCGCGAGGGCGGACACCAGCATCAGCGTAGCTTTGAACATGCGGCTCATGGATTTCATCCTGCGACGATGTTGACGATCTTGCCCGGAACCACGATCACCTTGCGCACGCTCTGGCCATCCATGAACGCGAGCACGTTCGGGTGCGCCAGGGCCAGCTTTTCGGCTTCTTCCTTCGAGGCGCCGGCGCCGATCTCGATGGTACCGCGCAACTTGCCGTTGACCTGCACCGCCAGGGTCAGCGAATCGCGCACCAGGGCGGCCGCGTCGGCCTGCGGCCAGGGCTGGTCTTCCAGCACCTCGCCCGGATGGCCCAGCACCTGCCACAGCGCGTGGCTGACGTGCGGCACCACCGGATTGAGCAGCAGCACCATCGCCTCCAGCGCCTCGTGGCGCACGGCGCGGCCCTGCTCGCTGTGGTCGTCGAACTTGCCCAGCGCGTTCAACAGTTCCATCAGCGCGGCGATGGCGGTGTTGAAGGCATGGCGGCGGCCGAAGTCGTCGCTGACCTTCTGGATGGTCTCGTGCAGCTGGCGGCGCAGCGCCTTCTGGCCGGCGTCCAGCGCGGACGGATCGACCACCGCGTGGTCGGGACCTGCGGCATGCGTGGCGACCTCGCGCCAGAAGCGGCGCAGGAAGCGCGCCATGCCTTCCACGCCGGCCTCGCTCCATTCCAGCGACTGCTCCGGCGGCGCGGCGAACATGGAGAACAGGCGCACCGTGTCGGCGCCGAACTTGTCCACCATCGCCTGCGGATCGATGCCGTTGTTCTTGGACTTGGACATCTTCTCGGTGCCGCCGATGCTCACCGGCTGGCCATCGCTCTTCAGCACCGCGCCGACCACGCGCGCCTTCTCGTCGCGCTGGATTTCCACGTCGGCGGGATTGATCCAGTCCTTCGAGCCGTCCGCGTTGTCGCGATAGAAGGTTTCGGCGATCACCATGCCCTGGCACAGCAGGTTGGTCGCCGGTTCGTCGGTCTTTACCTGCCCCGCGTCGCGCATCAGCTTGTGATAGAAGCGGAAATACAGCAGATGCAGGATGGCGTGCTCGATGCCGCCGATGTACTGGTCGACCGGCAGCCAATAGTTGGCGCGCTCATCCACCTGCTCATTGGCACCCGGGCTGGTGTAGCGCGCGTAGTACCAGCTCGACTCCATGAAGGTGTCGAAGGTATCGGTCTCGCGCTCGGCCGGGCCGCCGCACTGCGGGCAGGTGGTCTTGCGCCACTCGGGGTTGGCCTTGATCGGCGACTGCACGCCGGAGAACGCCACGTCCTCGGGCAGCACCACCGGCAACTGGTCTTCCGGCACCGGCACCGCATCGCAATCGGGGCAATAGATCACCGGGATCGGGCAGCCCCAATAACGCTGGCGGCTGACGCCCCAGTCGCGCAGGCGCAAGTTGACGCGGCGCAGGCCCTTGCCTTCGCCTTCCAGCGTGGTCGCCAGATAGTCGAAGGCTTCGCGGTAGTTCTTGCCGTCCAGCGCGCCGGAATGGACCACGCGCATGTCGGCGCGGGTCTTGTCCGAATACCACTCCTGCCACTTGGACGGATCGTAGGTTTCGTCGCCGGCCGCGATCACCTGCTTGATCGGCAGGTCGTACTTGTGCGCGAACTCGAAGTCGCGCTCATCATGTCCAGGCACCGCCATCACCGCGCCGGTGCCGTAGCCCATCAGCACGAAGTTGGCGACCCACACCGGCAGCTTGGCGCCGGTGACCGGATGGATGGCGTACAGGCCGGTGGCCATGCCGCGCTTTTCCTGCGTCTCCAGCTCCGCTTCGGACACGCCGCCGTGGCGCAGCTCGCCCAGGAACGAAGCCAGCTCGGAGCTGTGCTGCGCGGCCTTCAGCGCCAGCGGATGCTCGCCGGCGATCGACACGAAGGTCACGCCCATCAGCGTGTCGGGGCGCGTGGTGAACACGGTCAGCGGCTCGGCCTCGCCTTCGACGGCGAAGTGGATCTCCAGGCCTTCGGAGCGGCCGATCCAGTTGCGCTGCATGGTCTTCACCGCGTCCGGCCAGCCCGGCAAGGTGTCCAGGCCGTCCAGCAGTTCCTGCGCGTAGTCGGTGATCTTGAGGAACCACTGCGGAATCTCGCGCTTCTCGACCAGGGCGCCGGAGCGCCAGCCGCGGCCGTCGACCACCTGCTCGTTGGCCAGCACGGTCTGATCGACCGGGTCCCAGTTCACTACCGCGTTCTTGCGGTAGGCCAGGCCCTTCTTCATCAGCCGGGTGAACATCAGCTGTTCCCAGCGGTAATAGTCCGGGCGGCAGGTGGCGAACTCGCGGGTCCAGTCGTAGGCGAAGCCCATGCGCTGCAGCTGGCCGCGCATATGCTCGATGTTCTGGTAGGTCCACTTGGCCGGCGCGGTCTTGTTCTTGATCGCGGCGTTCTCGGCCGGCAGGCCGAACGCGTCCCAGCCCATCGGCTGCAGCACGTTCTTGCCGTTCATGCGCTGGAAGCGGCTGATCACGTCGCCGATGGTGTAGTTGCGCACATGGCCCATATGCAGGGCGCCCGACGGGTACGGCAGCATCGAAAGGCAGTAGAACTTGGGCCGGGAAGAGTCTTCCTTCACCTCGTAGGCGCGCTGCTCGCGCCAGTACTGCTGCGCGGCGGCTTCCACCGCCTGCGGTTGGTAGGCCTGCTCGGCCTGGTCGGTGCTGCCCTGTGCTGCTTGGTTGTCCTGCATGTGTCCGGCGCCTGAACTCGTTTACGGCAGCTTGAGCCGGAGTCCGCCGGCGGCTGCGGGTGAACGCGGCAGACTAGCAGAAGCCAGCTTGGCCGGGGACCGGGGAACGGCCGCGAAGCCGCGCCCCGGCCATGCCGCGGTCAGCCGGCGGGACAGGCCGCGCTCTGGCCGGCGGCCAGCGCCTGCGCGGCGGTGGCGATCTGCGCCGCCAGCCCGTCCAGCGCGCGCTGATGGCCTTGCACCAGGGCCGCATAACCCTGGCCCACGCTCTCCTGCACGCGGCTGGTGCATGACAGCGGCGTGCCGCCCTTGAGCGGGCGCACGCTCCACGCGGCATCGAGCAGCGCGTACGCGCCCGGCACGGAATCGAAGCGGCGCAGGTCCACCTTGATGCGCAGCACCGGCTTGTCGCCCGCCGGCAGGCCGGTGATGTCCTGGGTGTGCAGCTGACGCGCCAGATCGGCCGACAGCGCGCCACGCACCTCATCGCCCAGCGGCGCGATCCAGCGCTCGCCATCCAGCACGGCCACGCCCTGCCCGCCCTGGCGCACCACCAGCTGCGGCTGGTCGACCTGGGCCGGCACGGCCACCGGCAGCAGCTCGAACTGGAACGGCGCGGCGGACGGCGTGATGGCGGACTGCGTTGCCGTCGGCACGAAGCCATCGGCCGGCGGCACCAGCGTGTAATAGCGCACCGGCGCCGAGCCGCCGCAGGCGGCCAGCGCAAGCGCGCCAGCCAGGATCAGGGCGAGGTATCCACTGCGGATCATGGCTTGCTTCCTTCTTGCGCCGGGGCCGGCGCGTTGCGTTCCGGCGGGGCGTCCGCCCGGCGGCCGCGCAACAGCGCGTCGGGGTGGCTGCCCAAGTAGTCGGTCAGCACGCGCAGCGAGCGCGCGCTGCGCTGCAGCTCCTGCATGGTGCCGCCCAGGTTCTGCTGCAGCGGCGAATCCGCCGACAGCGCGTTGTTGGCGTTGCCCAGGGTCTGCTGCGCGCCCTGCAAGGTGTGCTTGAACTCCGGCAGCACGTCGCTGTTGACCTGCTTGAGCGTGCGATTGAGCTCGGCCAGGGTCGAGTTGACGTTCTGGCCGATGCTGTCGAACGGGATCTTCTGGATCTTGTCGACGATCTCGGCCATCTGCTCCTGCAGGCGGTCGAAGCTGCCCGGCACGGTGGGGATCTCCAGCGGCTTCACCGTCGGGTCGTACGGCACCTTCGGCGCCTTCGGCACGAAGTCCAGCGCGATATACAGCTGGCCGGTCAGCAGGTTGCCGCTGCGCGCCTGCGCGCGCAGGCCGTGCTCGATCAGCCGGCCCATCATCTGCGACAGCTGCGCGTCGTCGCCGCGCGCCTTGGCCAGCGCCACCAGCTTGTCGTGCGCACGGCCCAGGCGCTGCGGATACACCACCGCGCCGACCACCACCGGGAAGGTCTGGGTCTTCTCGTCGAAGTCCAGGTTGATCGACACCACGCGGCCGAACGGCACGCCGAGGAATTCCACCGGCGCATCCACTTTCAGCCCGCGCAGCGACTGGTCGAAGCGCATGCGGATATAGCGCGGCTCGCCGTCCGGCGGCGCCATCGCGGTGGCCTGGTCACCGAACAGGCGGAATTCCGCGCCCAAGTCTGCCGGCGTCTCGTCGTGCGGCCCCAGCGGCGCGCCAAAGGCCACGCCGCCGGCCAGCACGGTGGCCAGCGATTGCGTATTGAGCTTGACGCCGTCGGCGCCGATCGACACGTCCACGCCGCTGGCATTCCAGAAGCGCGTGGACTTGCTGACGAATTCGTCGTTCGGCCCATCGACGAAGATCTGCAGGCTGACGCCCTTGCCGTCCTTGTCCAGCTGATAGGTCACCACGCGGCCGACCTGGATGCGGCGGTAGTACACCGGCGAGCCGATATCCAGCGAACCCAGGTCGTCGGTGTGCAGCTTGAAGGTCTTGCCGGGCGCGCCATGGGTCACCGCGGGCGGTTCCTCCAGGCCGGTGAATTCGTCGCGCGATTCCTTCGACTCGCCGGCGTCCGCGCCGATAAAGGCGCCGGACAGCAGCGTATCGATGCCGGACACGCCCCCCAGGCCGATGCGCGGGCGCACCACCCAGAAGCGCGTATCGGCGGTAGCGAAGCCCTCGGCGCTCTTCTCCAGCGAAACCCGGGCGGTGACGTGGCTGCGGTCCTTGGCCAGGGTTACCGAGGTGACGCGGCCGATGGTCACGTTCTTGTACTTCACCGGCGTCTTGCCCGGGTCCAGGCCCTCGGCGCTCTGGAAGCTGATGGTGATCGCGGGGCCGGCCTGCATCCAGGCGTTGATCACCAGCGACAGGCCGACCAGGGCGGCCAGTACCGGGATCAGCCACACGAACGAGGCGTTGAGGCGCGGCTTGCGCACCACCGGCTCCGGAATATCGCCGCCGGAGGGTATGTGTTGGTCAGTCATCGGATTCCCTGCCATCCCAGATCAGCCTGGGGTCGAAACTCATCGAGGCAAACATGGTGAGGATCACCGTGAGGCCGAAGAACACCACGCCCGGCAAGGGTTCCACCAAGCTCAGCACACCGAACTGCACCAACGCCGTGAGCAGCGCCACCACGAACACGTCCAGCATCGACCAGTAGCCGATCAGCTCCACCAGCCGATAAAGCTTGGCGCGCTGCCGCCGCGCCCACGGCGTGGCGCGGCGCGAACTCCACAGCAGCAGGCCGAGCGCGAGGAACTTCAGCATCGGCACCATGATGCTGGCGGTGAACACGATCACCGCCAGGTCCGGCGAGCCCTTCACCCACAGCTCGACCACGCCGCTGAGGATGGTGTTGTCGTCGACGTCGCCGACGCTGGCCGTGCGCATGATCGGCAGCAGGTTGGCCGGGATGTACAGCATGAAGGCGGCCAGCAGCAGGGCCAGCGTGCGGCTGTAGCTGGCGTGCTTGCGCCGGTGCAGCGGCGAGTGGCAGCGCGGGCAGTGCGCGTCCTCAACGCAGGTGTCGCGGCAGACCAGGCCGCACACGTGGCAGCCGATCAGGCCCAGTTCGCTGGCGCGCGGCAGATCCTGGCTCATGCAGCCTTCTCCGGCACCAGGTCCCACAGGCGGCGCAGGTCGATGCTGGCGAACACGGTGATCAGCAGGGTGAGCGCGGCGTAGGCGAAGATGCCCGGGTTGAGCGTCACGTCGAAATACAGGCGCGCCTTGACGATCGCCACCAGCGCGCCGAGCACGAACACCTCGCTCATCGTCCACGGCCCCAGCCGGTACAGCGCCACCATGGCCTGGCGGAAACCCGGCGCGCGGCGGCCGCGCTGCGCGAAGAACAGCACCCAGCCCAGCAGCAGCATCTTGCACAGGGGAAAGAAGAACAGCGTGGCGGCGGTCAGCACCGAGACCACCTGCGAGTGCTCGCGCCACATCATCACGATGGCGCCCCACAGCGTGGTGCTGATCAGCGTGCCGTTGAGGCCGAGCGTGACGATGGGCCACACATTGGCCTGCACGAAGACCAGCATCGCCGTGACCACCAGCGCGAACATCCCGCCCACGCCCAGGCGGTGGTGCCGCTCCAGCAGCGCGTCGCAGCGCAGGCAGCGCGCGACTTCTCCGCAGCACAGCTCGCGCCGCCGATAAACGGTGTCGCAGTGCTCGCAGATCAACAGCTGCTCTTCGGCCATGCGGGGTCTCAGGCTCAGGTCCGGCTCGTCATCCCGCGGATTCTCTCAAATCCGCGCAGCGCGCGGCCACCTGCCGTCCGGGCCATGCGCTCACGCCATTCAGCGCGCGCCGGGATGAGGCCCGGGATGAGGCGCAGCCACCTTGATATGCTCGCCGCTGCCCTGATGTGTTTGCGATTCCCTTCAGCCCGGAGCTTCAGCCGTGACCAGCGACGCCCCCACCCATGTGTTCGACGTCGACCAGGAGAACTTCGAAGCCGAGGTGCTGCAGGCCTCGCTGACGACGCCGATCCTGATCGACTTCTGGGCGACCTGGTGCGGCCCCTGCAAGACCTTGGGCCCGCTGCTGGAGAAACTGGCTACCGCCTTCAACGGCGCGTTCCGCCTGGCCAAGGTCGACGTGGACAAGAACCAGCAGCTCGCCGGCATGTTCGGCGTGCGCAGCATTCCCACGGTGATCCTGGTGAAGGACGGCCAGATCGTCGACGGCTTCGCCGGCGCCCTGCCCGAAGGCCAGCTGCGCGAGTTCCTGGAGCGCCACGTGCAGCCGCGCGAGGACGAGGCCGAGCCCGCCGCGCTGGCGCCGGCCGAGACGCCGGAGCAGACCGTCGAGCGCGTGCGCGCCGAGATCGCGGCCGAGCCCGACCGCAGCGAACTCAAGCTCGACCTCGCCCTGGCCCTGATGAAGGCCGGCCAGGCCGACGCCGCCGAAGCCGAACTGACTGCCCTGCCCGCCAACCTCGCCACCGACGCCCGCGCCGTGCGCCTGCGCAGCCAGGTCGACCTGGCCCGCGCCCTGGAAGGCGCGCCCGCGCAGGCCGAACTGCAGCAGCGCGTGCAGGCCGACGCCGCCGACTGGCAGGCGCGCGACCTGCTCGGCGTGCGTCTGCTGCTGGACGGCGAGGCGGCGGCCGGGCTGGAGCAGTTCCTGGCGGTCCTGGAAAAGGCTCGCGACTGGAACGACGGCCAGGCCAAGAAGCGCCTGCTCGCCGCGTTCGCCACGCTCGACGACGCCGAGCTGGTCGGCAAATACCGCCGCCGGATGGCCTCGCTGCTGTTCTGAGCAGCGGCGGAGGCAACTCCATACTCAACCGTATGCTTGTCGTAGACTGGCGTCCCTTCCGCCGTCTGCGACCCCATGCGCGCCTCCACCTTCCGCCGCCTGCTCAACCTCTGGCCGCCGTTCCTGTTCAACAGCATCCGCGTGCAGCACGTGGCGGAGGATTACTCGGAGGCGCGGGTGGTGCTGCGGCTGCGGCCGTGGAACCGCAACTACGTGCGCACCCAGTTCGGCGGCAATCTGTTCGCCATGACCGATCCGTTCTGGATGCTGCTGGTGATGCAGCAGCTCGGCGGCGAGTACTTCGTGTGGGACAAGGCCGGCGCCATCGATTTCGTGGCGCCCGGCCGCGAGGATGTCTATGCGCAGTTCAAGCTGGAGCCGGCGGTGATCGATGAACTGCGCGCGGCCGCGGCGAATGGCGAGAAGGTGTTGCGCTGGTTCGAGACGGAGGTAAAGACCGCCGGCGGCGAGGTGGTGGCGAGGGTGCGCAAGCAGTTGTACGTGCGCCTCAAGCCTCGCGCCCGCGAGTCGGCCTGAAGGTCAATCGCTTTCCTGGAAGCGGCGCACTTCATCCAGCACCGCTTCCGCGCGGCGCACGCTGTAGCCGGCCGCTTCGCGCTCCAGCACCCGCGCACCCCACACCCGCCTGATCACATGGATCACCAGCCAAGCCAGCATGAGGCTGGCCACGCCGCTGGCGCACAGCCACAGCACAACATCCGGATGCAGCCGCCACACATCGGCGCCCAATCCCGCGAACAGCATCAACAGCGCGGGAATCCACACGAAGCAGCCGGTCACCAGGAACACCGGCGCTTCGACCCTGGTTTTCCATGCGCGCAGCTCCGCCAGCCGCCGCTGGATCGCCAGCACCGGCGCCGCGTAATCCACCTGCTTGATCAGATGCAGATTGCGCGCCGCGAACACGATCATCAGCACGCCATACAGATGCACCAGCACACCGCAGAACACCAGATGCGCAAACGCCCGGTGCTCGAACCAGAAATTGCCCGCCACCAGGCTGAGCAAGGCGCCGGCGACGATCTGCACGATCTGCCCTACCCATAGTGGGCGCAGGCCATGCTTCATCTTCTGCAGCCGGCTTTCGCGGTAAAGCTGCAGATTCAGTTCGTGCTGCTGCGCAAGGCGGCGATCCAGCGCCTGCCAGCTCTGCTTGAGTTCATCCAGTTCCATCGTCATGCCTCCCATCTCAGGCCTGTGCGGCGACCATGCGGTCGCGCAGTTTCTGTTTGATGCGACCGAGCTTGGTCGCGACATTGGTTGCGCTGATGCCGAGCACCTCGGCGATCTCGGCGTAATTGCGGTCTTCCAGGTAGAGCAGGATCAGCGCGCGGTTCAGCGGTTCCAGCTCGCCGATAAAGGCGTACAGCGCGGCCAGGCGCTCGTCGCGCTCCGGCGCTTCCTCCGCGCCGATGGTTTCCAGGTGATGCGGCTGCAGCGGTTCCAGCCGCCCCGCGCCCACCGTGCTGCTGCGCACCTGCGAGATCGCCACGTTCAGCGCGATCCGGTACAGCCAGGTGGAGAAGCGCGCCCTCGCTTCGTCGTAGCCGGGATAGGCGCGCCAGAGCTGCACGCAGATCTCCTGCTCCAGGTCGCGCCGGTCTTCCGCGCCGGCGGCGTAGACGCTCGCCACCTTGGCGATCAGCCGCCGGTGCTCGCGCAATCGCTGTTCGAATTCCCGCTGGTCCGGCCTGCTGCCCATCTGCGCTCCCCTGCTGTCCTTCCATGATTCGCGTGGCGACGAAAAAAATCACAGCGGAAAAATCAACGCGGCGCGCGAAAGGGCCGAACGTCACGCCCGGGCTGTGCCGCCCTCCCCCTACAATGCCCGCTCCCCCGCCATCCAAGGGCCCGCCCCATGCGTCGACTGCGCGTCAAACGCTATCTGCTCACCGGCCTGCTCACCTTTATCCCGCTGTGGGTGACCTGGCTGGTGTTCAAGTTCGTGCTCGGCCTGCTGGCCGGGATCGGCGCGCCCCTGGTCGGCGCCTTCGTGGCCGCCACCGGCCAGGTCTCGCCGGGGCTGGCCGAAGCGCTCAACCGCGGCTGGCTGCTGTTCGTGCTGGCCCTGGTGCTGACCTTGCTCGCGCTGTACCTGCTCGGCTGGCTGGCCAACCGGGTGATCGGCCAGCGCCTGCTCGAAGCCTTCGACGGCCTGCTGGCGCGCATTCCGCTGGTGCAGACCATCTACGGCGGCACCAAGAAGCTGATGGCGGTGCTGCAGCAGAAGCCGTCCGGCGTGCAGCGCGTGGTGCTGATCGATTTCCCGCGCCAGGGCATGAAGGTGGTCGGCTTCGTCACCCGCGTGATGATCGAGGAAGGCACCGGCCGCGAGATGGCCGCGGTGTATATCCCCACCACGCCCAACCCCACCGGCGGTTATCTGGAAGTGGTGCCGGTGGACGAACTGACGCCCACCGACTGGACCATGGACCAGGCCATGGCCTTCATCATCTCCGGCGGCGCCGTGGCGCCGGACACACTGCCCGCTTCGCCCGCCACGCTGGCGCAACACCAGGACCGCGCATGAACCGACTGCTGCTCGCCGCCCTGCTCGCCGCCACCGCGAGCTTCGCCCACGCCGCCGACTGGACCACGCCCGCCGAGGCCGCGCATTTCCGCACCACGCCCAGCTATGCGGACACCGTGGCGTATCTGCAGAAGCTGGCCGATGCCGCGCCCGGCAAGCTCAAAGTGGAAAGCTTCGGCAGCTCGCCGCAGGGGCGCCCGATGACGGTGGTGATCGCCAGCGGCGATGGCACGTTCACGCCGGAGGCCGCGCACCGCGCCGGAAAACCCGTCGTCCTGCTGCAGGCCGGCATCCATCCCGGCGAGATCGAAGGCAAGGACGCCGGCCTGATGCTGCTGCGCGACTTCGCCGTCACCGGCAAGCTGCCGCACCTGCTCGATCATGCGGTGCTGGTGTTCATTCCGGTGTTCAGCGTGGACGGCCACGAGAACTCCAGCCCCTATCACCGCATCAACCAGAACGGCCCGGACAGCATGGGCTTCCGCGGCCAGTCGCAATACCTCAACCTCAACCGCGACTACGTCAAGGCGGATGCGCCGGAGATGCGCGCGTGGCTGAAGCTGTGGCAGCGCTGGCAGCCGGATCTGCTGATGGATATCCACACCACCGACGGCGCGGATTATCAGTACGACCTCACCTGGTATCTGGAAGACCCGCACAAGCTCGATGCGGGCGTCAGCGCGTGGCAGCAGCATCTGCTCAACGACAAGGTGATTCCGGCCTACGAAAAGCGTGGCCATCTCGCTTCGATCTATCTGGAATTCAAGGACGGCCGCGATCCGCGCAAGGGCATCGTCAACTTCGGCTCCGGCCCGCGCTTCTCCACCGGCTACGCGGCGCTGCAGAACCGCCCGGCGCTGCTGGTGGAAACGCATATGCTGAAAAGCTACGAGGTGCGCGTGCGCGGCACCTGCGACCTGGTTGCGCTGATGCTGGAGCAGACCGGCGCGGATGCGGCGAACCTGCTGGCGATCAACCGCAAGGCGGATGCGGCGGTGGTGGCGCGGGCGCGCGATGCGAAGGCGAACGTGGCGCTGACCTTCAAGGACGATCCGGCATCGACGCCGTTCAAGCTCAAGGGCTACGAGTTCAGCCTGAGCCATAGCGATATATCCAACAGCGAATGGATCCAGTACGACCCGTCGAAGCCGCGCAGCTACGACATCCAGAACTGGAATGGCCTGCTGCCCGACAGCGTGGTGGCGCCGCCGGCCGCTTATGTCATCCCCGCGCAGTGGACGCAGGTGATCGACAAGCTCGATGCGCATGGCATCGCCTACCGCCGCCTGGCCCAGCCGGCCAGGCTCAAGGTGCAGGCTTACCAGCTCGACAAGCCGCAGTGGGCGGCAAAGCCGTTCGAAGGCCATCTGATGCTGCGCGACTTCGCGCAATCCGCCACCACGCGTGAGGTCGAGCTGCCGGCCGGTTCGGTGATCGTGCCGATGGACCAGCGCGCGGCCAACGTGGCGATCGAACTGCTGGAACCGCAGGCGCCGGATTCGCTGCTGCGCTGGGGCTTCCTCGATGCCGTATTCGAGCCGAAGGAATACGGCGAGCCGCGCGTGCTGGAGAAACTGGCGCGCGACATGCTGGCGAAGGATCCTGCACTGAAGGCCGCCTTCGACAAGAAGCTGCATGACGACACCGCCTTCGCCGCCAGCCCCTCGCAGCGGCTGTTCTTCTTCTTCGAGCGCTCGCCCTGGTACACGGCCCAGGACGTGGGGCTGTATCCGGTGTACCGGATCGACGACGCCGCCCTGCAGGGACTGGCGCGGTAATTCGGCCTGGGCGGGGGCCAGCCCTCGCCCAACGCAACCGGCCGCGCTCCCCCGCCCCTGACCTTTGACACTGTGCCGATCCGTGACCTTTGGCCTAGGGTCGAAGGTCGCGGCCGTGACAGGGGATACCCGCGGTAGCGGCCGTACCAAGACTTTTCGCCCCGCGGGGGCGCCATTCGATTGAGAGGGAGATCCATGACCAAGCCGTACCTGAAGCCGCTCGCCCTTGCGGTGAGCCTGGCCCTGACGCTGTCCGCCTGCGGCAAGCACGAGGCCGACCAGAACGCCCCCGCCGCCGCCGGCAGCGCGCCGGCCCCGGCCACGACCACTGCCGCCGCACCGGCCGCCAAGAAGAGTCCCTTCGACGTCAGCGAGCTGGATACCGGCGTCAATGCGTGCCAGGACTTCAACGGCTTCGTCAACGCCAAGTGGGTCGCCGCCAACCCGATCCCCGAAGACCGCACCCGCTGGGGCGCCTTCGACCAGCTGTCCGAGAACAGCCTCAACACCCAGCACGACATCGTCGACGCCGCCGCCAAGGGCGCGGCGCAGGCGCAGGCCGGCTCGATCGAGCAGAAGATCGGCCTGCTGTACCAGTCGGGCATGAACGAAGACGCCGTCGAGAAGGCCGGCTTCGAGCCGATCAAGCCCAAGCTCGACGCGATCGGCGCGCTGAAGAGCGGCGCGGACGTGGCCGACTACATCACCAAGGCCTACGCCGAGGGCGACGGCCAGGTGTTCCAGTTCGGCTCCGGCGCGGACTTCAAGCACGCCGACATGCAGATCGGCTACGCCAACCAGGGCGGCCTGGGCCTGCCGACCAAGGACTACTACCTCGATCCGAAGTACAAGGAAATCCGCGACGCCTACGTGGCGCATGTCGCGCAGGCGCTGCAGCTGACCGGCACGGCCGAGGCCGACGCCAAGAAGCAGGCCGACGACGTACTGAAGTTCGAGACCGAACTGGCCAAGGCCTCGCTGGCGCCGGTGGAAGAGCGCGATCCGAAGAACCAGTACCACTTCGTCAGCGTGAAGGAGGCCGACAAGGTCACCCCGCACTTCAGCTGGGAGAAGTTCTTCAGCGCCCAGGGCGTGACCATCGACAAGGGCTTCTCGCTGTCGCAGCCGAAGTTCTTCGCCGAGTTCGACAAGCTGCTGGGCGCCGCGCCGCTGGAACAGTGGCAGGCCTACCTGCGCTTCCACACCATCAGCGACTCTTCGCCGTACCTGAGCAAGGCGTTCCAGGACAGCAAGTTCGACTTCTACGGCAAGACCCTGGCCGGCCAGCCGCAGCAGAAGCCGCGCTGGAAGCGCGTGCTGGGCGCGGTGAACGGCTCGATGGGCGAAGCGCTGGGCCAGCTCTACGTGGCCAAGGTGTTCAAGCCCGAAGCCAAGGAGCGCGCGCAGGAGCTGGTCGACAACGTGCGCAATGCTCTCAAGGCGCGCATCGAGAAGCTGGACTGGATGAGCGACGCCACCAAGGAAAAGGCCGTCGCCAAGTGGAACACCTTCCTGCCGAAGATCGGCTATCCGGACAAGTGGCGTGACTGGTCGGGCCTGAACATCAGCGGCGACAACTTCTACGCCAACGTCGAAGCCGCCTCGAAGTTCAACTACGACTACGACATCGCCAAGATCGGCAAGCCCACCGACCGCAAGGAGTGGGGCATGACGCCGCAGACGGTGAACGCGTATTACAACCCCACCGACAACACCATCAACTTCCCGGCCGCGATCCTGCAGCCGCCGTTCTTCGACGCCAGCGCCGACGACGCCATCAACTACGGCGGCATCGGCGCCGTGATCGGCCACGAGGCCAGCCACGGCTTCGACGACGAAGGCAGCCAGTTCGATGGCGCCGGCAACCAGGAAAACTGGTGGACCAAGGACGACCGCGCCAAGTTCGATGCGCGCACCGACAAGCTGGTGCAGCAGTTCAACGACTACACGCCGATCAAGGAAAAGCCGGACGCGCACGTCAACGGCAAGCTGACCCTGGGCGAGAACATCGCGGACCTGGGCGGCATGAACGTGGCCTACGACGCGCTGCAGAGCGTGCTGTCCAAGACCCCGGGCTCGGCCGAGCAGAAGGTCGAAGGCTATACGCCGGACCAGCGCTTCTTCCTCAACTGGGCGCGCGTGTGGCGCGGCCACGTGCGCGAGAAGCAGGCCCTGCTGTCGCTCAACACCGATCCGCACGCTCCGGTGTCGCTGCGCGCGATCGGCGCGCCGTCGAACATGGAAGCCTTCGCCAAGGCGTTCCAGTGCAAGCCGGGCGATGCGATGGTGCGCGACGGCGAGAAGCAGGTGAAGATCTGGTGAGTTGCGCCGCCGCGATGTGAGTCGCGTTGGTTTGCTGTGAAATGAAAAGCGCCGCACGCGAGTGCGGCGCTTTTTCTTTGCCGTCATCCCGGCGCAGGCCGGGATCCGGTAACGAGGCGGTAGGTGCAGGCGAAAAACATCCACTGGGGCTTTTCGCGATAACCACGCGCTGACGCCACTGGATCCCGGCCTGCGCCGGGATGACGAGCTAACGGGCGCGCCGGTTTTCGTAGGCCTTCAGATGCGCGTAAGCCGTATGCAGCAGCGGCAGCGCGGTGCCCGGTGCGGCGCGGGCGATCAGGTCGCCGATCACGTGGTCGGCTTCGACCGGGCCGCCTTGTTCGAGGTCGCGCATCATCGAGGCGCTGAGGGTCGAGCCTTCTTCGGTCAGCACACTGCGTGCTTTCGCCAGCACGCTTTCCGATGGTGCGTGACCGTTATCGGAAGCAACGCGGCGGCAGTCTTCCAGCAGCGCCAGCGTGGCATCGAGGCCGCCGGGCGCGGCGACGATGGCGCCGACCGGCGCGCGCATCAGGCAGGTGATGCCGGCGAGCGAGGCGAGGAACACCCACTTGTCCCACATGTCCTGCAGCACGTCGCTGCTGAGGCGCGATTCGAACTTGTTGCCTTCCATCGCCTGCGCGATCCGTTCGACGCGCGCCGAGCGGGAGCCGTCGCGTTCGCCGAAGGTGAGGCTGTGCGAGCGGTTGAGATGGCGGATCTCGCCGTCCGCGCCCAGCGTCGCCGCGATCACGCACAGGCCGCCGAGCACGCGCGCGGCGCCGAAGCGCGCATCCAGCGCATCCAGATGGCGCATGCCGTTGAGCAGCGGGAGGATCGCGGTGCCCTCGCCTGCCGCGGGTGCGACGTCGGCGATCACCTGCGGCAGGTAGTAGGCCTTGCAGCTGAGCAGGATCAGGTCGTAGGGCTCGCGCAGTTCGGCGGCGGTCACCGTCGGCGCGCGCAGGGCGGCGTCGCCGAAGGCGCTGCGGATCGCCAGGCCGTGGGTGGCCAGGGCCTGTGCGCGCGCAGGACGCACCAGGAAGGTCACGTCCTGGCCGTTTTCCAGCAGGCGTCCGCCGAAATAGCCGCCGGTGGCGCCGGCGCCGACTACGAGGATGCGCATCGAGGATCTCCTTAGGGGGCGGCTGGCCTGCGTCATCGCACAGGCCCATGCGGGGGAACCCGAAGTTTACGCCGCGGCGGCAGCCGGTTCGGCCGGTATCCCGCTAGGAAAAGTCGGATCCGGCACGCGCATGATTGCAAATCATTCTCATTAAAAATACGATATGTGAAGACCACGGCCTACCCAGGGGATCCACCGGCAGGCGTGATCGACCACCCCATCCAGCCTGTGCCGCGCAGCGAAGCGGCGGCGCGGGCTCTCGTGCGCACTGCCTGCCGACGCCGATCGCGCTGCGCCGCCCCAACCGTTGCACTGGAAGACCCATGGCCTACATCAAAAGCCGCAAGCACGCTCTCCCCGCCGCCCGGCTGCAGCCCGGCCAGCTCGCCGCGGCCACCGCCGCCCTGCTGACCGGCCTCGCGCTGGCGACGCCCGTCCTCGCCGCCGACGACACCGGCGCGGATCCGCAGACGGCCAAGGCCAAGAGCCTGACGGCGGTGAACGTCGAAGCGACGCGCGGCAGCGATTACGTCGCCGACAAAGTGGACTCCCCCAAGTTCACCCAGCCCCTGCTCGACACCACCCAGACCATCTCGGTGATCACCAAGGACCTGTTCCTGCAGCAGGGCGCCACCACGCTGACCGAAGCGCTGCGCAACACCCCGGGCGTGGGCACCTTCTATGCCGGCGAGAACGGCAGCACCACCACCGGCGACGGCATCTACATGCGTGGCTTCGACACGTCCAACAGCATTTTCGTGGACGGCGTGCGCGATACCGGTTCGATCTCGCGCGACATCTTCAATATCGAACAGGTGGAAGTGACCAAGGGCCCGGCCGGCACCGACTACGGCCGCACCGCGCCGACCGGCGCGATCAACCTGGTGACCAAGCAGCCGCTGCTGCAGGACGCACTGTCCGGCCAAGTCGCCTACGGCAGCTCCAACCGCAAGCGCGCCACCGCCGACTGGAACCAGACGCTCGGCGGCACCAGCGCGTTCCGCCTGAATGTCATGGCGCAGAACTTCGGTACGCCCGGCCGCGACGAAGTGGCGAACAACCGCTGGGGCGTCGCGCCTTCGCTGGCCTTCGGCCTGGGCACCGCCACCCGCGTCTACATCGACTATCTGCACATCAAGCAGAACAACGTCCCCGACGGCGGCGTCTCCACCATCGGCCTGCCCGGCTACAGCAGCCCCGATCCCAAGCGCCCGTGGCTGGCGAATGCGCGCCCGGTCGATCCGTCCAACTTCTACGGCACCGACGCCGACCACGATCATGTGAAGGCCGATCTGTTCACCGTGCGCGTGGAGCACGATTTCAGCGACGACCTGGCGCTGCATAACACCCTGCGCTGGGGCCGCACGCAGCAGGACTATCTGCTGACCTCGTTCATGGCGACCGCGGCGAACCTGCTCACGCCGAACGCGAACGATCCGTCCACCTGGACCGTCGCGCGCAGCAATCCCACGTTCAAGGATCAGACCAACAAGATCCTCACCGACCAGTTCAACCTCTCCGCCAACTTCCAGACCGGCAGCATCACGCACAACCTGAGCTCCGGCATCGAGCTGACCCAGGAGAAAGCCGACACCAACGGCATCGTGTCCCTGGTCAACACCTGGCCGGCGGCGAATCTGTATCGCCCGAATCCGCACGTGACGGGCATGCAGTGGTTCCGCAACGGCACCTACACGCACGGCAAGACCAATACCTATTCGGCCTACGTGTTCGACACGCTGAAGTTCAACGAGCAGTGGCAGGTCAACGCCGGCGTGCGCCTGGACCACTACAAGACCGATTTCGACAGCTCCGTCACCTGCGGCGGCCGCAATGCACCGGCGTGCGGCGCCCTGCCCGTCAACACCGCCGTGCCGGGCCTTGCCGCGCGCAAGAGCGGCAACCTCACCAACTGGAAGATCGGCGTGCTGTACAAGCCGGCCGCCAACGGCAGCGTGTACGCCAACTACGCGGTCTCGCAGCAGCCGCCCGGCGGCAGCACGCTCACGCTCAGCAGCTCGACCAACAGCGCCGACAATCCCAACTTCGATCCGCAGAAGGCGAAGACCGCCGAAGTGGGCACCAAGTGGGAGTTCTACGACAGCCGCCTGATGCTGACCGGCGCGATCTACCGCACCGAGATCAATAACGACGTGGTGCAGGATCCCACCGACCTGCAGTACTACCAGACCGGCAAGAAGCGCGTCGAAGGCGTGGAACTCAGCGCGGTGGGCAAGCTCACCGAGCACTGGGCGATCAGCGCCGGCTACACCGTCATGAACAGCAAGGTGCTCAGCGGCCCCGCGGTGACCACCGACGGCAGCTCCGACCTCGCCTACACGCCGAAGTCCGCCTTCACCGCCTGGACCACCTACACCCTGCCGTTCGGCCTGACCATCGGCGGCGGCGCGCGCTACAACGACCAGCTCAAGCGCGGCACCGACGGCGCGATCGGCACGCCGGCGTATACCAAGTCGTACTGGGTGTTCGATGCGATGGCGACGTATCCGATCAACAAGCACGTCGATCTGCAGTTGAACGTGTACAACCTGTTCGACAAGCAGTACGTCGCGGCGATCAACAAGAGCGGCTACCGCTACACGCCCGGCGCGCCGCGTTCGGCTATGCTCACCGCCAACGTGCGCTTCTGACGTCCCGCGATCCGCCGGCGCCTGCGGCGGAAACGAAGCCTATCCGGGGAGCCTTCCGCGCAGGAAGGCTCCCCGTTTCGTTCGAGGAAACGCCATGCTGCTTCACATCCCCAACGTGCTGACGCCGGAACAGCTGCAGCATGTGCGCCGCGAGCTGGACCACGCCGACTGGACCGACGGCCGCCAGACCGTCGGCGCGCAAGGCGCCCAGGTCAAGCGCAACCTGCAGTTGGCGGAAACCTCGCCGGTGCGCGAGGCGCTGGGGCGGCTGATCCTCGATGCGCTGGCGCGCCATCCGCTGTATCACGCCGCGGCACTGCCGCTGCGCACGCTGGCGCCGCGTTTCAATCGCTACGAAGGCGGTGGGCATTACGGCTATCACGTCGACGGCGCGGTGATGGCGCTGCCCGGCGGCGGGCAGTTGCGCAGCGATCTGTCCTGCACGCTGTTCCTCGCCGAACCGGACGAGTACGACGGCGGCGAACTGGTCATCAATGACACCTACGGCGAGCACGAAGCGAAGCTGCCCGCGGGCGATCTGCTGCTCTATCCGTCCAGCAGCCTGCACGAGGTGCGCCCGGTGACGCGCGGCGCGCGCCTGGCGGCGTTCTTCTGGATCCAGAGCCTGGTGCGCGATGACGGCCGGCGCCGCCTGCTGTTCGATCTGGACGTGGCGATCCAGGCCTTGACGGCGAACCCGGGCAACGACCGCACCACCCTGCTGTCGCTCACCGGCATTTACCACAACCTGCTGCGCCAGTGGAGCGAGACCTGAGCGACGCCATAGCGGCGTCGCTCAAGATAAGACTTCAGCTCGGCACGCAGCTCGTCTGCACACCCAGCGACTGCGAAGTCGCACCGCCGGAAGCATTCACCGTGAGCTGCGCGCCCGGCACCGAGGTGGTGCTGGTGCCGGTGCCGCTGGCATTCACCGCACGGAAACAGGTAGCGAACTTCGGCTGCTTGTTATCGCTGCGGCGCACCTGGCCCTGCGAACCGAAGCTTAGAATCACCCCGTCCAACGCCTGGATCGACACGCTGTCGCGCGTATTGGACGCGCGCAGAATGATCGCGCCATCGGTGGCCGTGGTGCTGTAGGCCGTGTTCGCCACGCCCTTGCCGGGCTGGTAGGTATAGATCAGCCAACCATTCTCATAAGCCTGGCCGGTGGACGTGCAGGTCGCCTGATCCGAACTCGGACAGATCGACACTACGTTGCCGCGATTGATCGCTTCGCTGCGCGCATAGGCGATATCGGCCAGCAAGGCATTGCTCGCCGAACTCACCTTGTTGCGCCGGATCGCATCGCGGAAGCTCGGCCCCGCCGCGACCAGCAGGATCGCCGCCACCGCCAGCGCAATCATCAACTCGACCAGGCTGAAGCCATTCTTCCCCTGTCGGTTCATGGCGGTCACCAGCACTTGCCGTTGGTGGTGGAGCCGGTGGCGTCCTTCTTGCCGTAGCTATTGATGTTCAGCGCACTGCAGTCGTCCTTGGCCTGCGGCCCGCCGGCCACGGGCGTCGCCGTGGCGGTGAAGGTCGTTGCCGGCGTAGCCGGCGTGATGGCGACCGAGTAGTACTTGTTGTCCGAGATGTTGCTGGCGCTGAAGCCGATATCGCTAAGGTTGCCATAGCGGTTGTTGGTCGAATAAAACCGCTCCTCCGCGGCAGCCACGCGCATCAGCAGGTTCTGCCCGTCCGCGCGCCTGGCGCGGATGCCGTAGCGCAGATAGTTCGGCACGGCGAAGGCGGCGAGGATGGCGATGATCGCCACCACCACCATCAGCTCGACCAGGGTGAAGCCGCGCGTGTTGCGGGCGCGCAGGCGCATCAGGTTCTCGATCATTGCGAAATCCCTCGCCAGGAACGGCGGCGCCAGATGGCGTCGTTGATATTCAGAACATTGTTGCCACCGGTGAGCTTCAGACCCGGTACCAGCACGCTGCCGCCACCGACCCTGGTCACCAGGGGCACCGTGCCGGAGGTGCGCGGATCGTTCACCCGGCCGCCCACCACGTACTTGCCGGTGCCGCTCCAGCTCGACACGCCCGGCGCCGACAGGCCGCCATTCGCGCCGCCGGTGGCCGCGTTGATCACCATCAGCGCGCCCTGGATGCTGGCGTTGCACGGATCGTTGGTGCCCGGAATCAGCGTCTGGATCACCGCGCGGCCGGTATCGAACAGCGCACCGGGGGTGACCACCACACGCTCGCCGGCCGACGAAGCCGACGGGCCCAGGTCGAAGTACCAGCCACCCTTGGTGGCGTCCACCGCGTTGTCGGTCAGGCCGCGCGCGATGGTCTTGCCGTCGTCCGCCGTCGCCTCGCTCAAGGTCTGCGCCACCAGCTGGGTGCGCACCACCGTCGAGCCGATATCGCGGATGCCGTACACCGACTGCGTCGCCGCGCTGCCGCTGGTGTTGTCGCCCACGCCCAGGTACTTGCCGGTGCCGAACACCACGATGAACTTGTTGGTGGCCGGATCGGCGAACAGGCGCGGCATGCTGGTGATCGGCTGCGCACCCGCCGTCGCCGGCTTGAACGCCAGGGTCACGGCCCAGCTGTTCGGATTGCTCGACGACAGGTCGTAGCGCCACAGGTTGCCGTCCAGGTCGCCGGCAAACGCCACGTCGTCGATCTGGTCGTCGTTGTAGTCGCCCAGCACCGGCGTGGCCAGGCCATGGCTGCTGGCGCCGCCGTTGCTGGCGTCCGGCGTCTTCAGTTCGCGGATCAGCTTGCCGGTCTGCGCATCCAGCACGAACAGCGAGGTGAAGGTATTGGATGCCGCCGCCGGCGACGTGCAGTTGGCGCCGGTGAACGGTGGCTTGGTGCAATCCGGGAAGTAGCCGCCCGGCACCAGCACCACCCACTTGCCGTTATTCAGGCGGCCGATATTCGGCTGGCCATAGGTGTAGCCGAGGTTGGACGGGGTGCCGCCGGGGTTGCTGGTGGTGCCGTCGGTCCAGGTGCCCTGCGCCGGTGCATCGGCGTTGAACTCCCACAACACCTTGGCCGTGCCCATTGCGGTGGGATCGGTGATGTCCAGCGCATACACGCCGCGGCCGCCCAGGCGCAGGCCACCGACCAGCAGCGTGTGCCAGCCCACGGACGTGGCCACCGGCGTGGTGGTCGACGAACCGAAGTACACGTCGCGCGTCACCGGGATGCCGTCCACGGTCGGCATGAACTTGAAGCTGTCCTTGACCGTGAAGTTGCCCAGGTTGGCATAGACCGAGCGCGGCACGTAGGCGAACAATTCCTTGCCCATGGTGCTCGACGCGACCACGTTGCCGTTGGTATCGGTGGTCTGCGAGGCGTCGAACGCATGCAGCATGCCGTCATTGGCCCCGACGTACACCACCGGCTTGCGGGTGAGGTTGTTCTGCACGAAGGCTTCATAGGTGTGGCAGGTCAGCGGCGTCTGCGATGCGCAGTCCGTTGCATCGCCCGCCACCGCGGTCTGCTCCGGCGAACCGGTCGGCCAGCTGTTGCGGTAGCCGCTGGACGGATAGCTCACGAACACCGCCTGCGAACCGATGATCGCGCCCAGCAGGTGGGTGCGCGGACGGAACGTAGTGGTTTCCTTGCTGCGGTCGCCGCGCAGGTAATCGATGCGCGTCTGGCCGGTGTCGTTGGTGGCGTCGATACTGGCCGGCGTGCCCGAGAGCAAGGTCTGGCCGGCGCTGTCCAGGCTGGCGAAGGTCTTGAACTCCACGCCGCCGCTGAAGCTGCCGTCGCTGCCTTCCTTGGCGGTGAGGATGACGCGATTGGCCGGCACCGTCGCGGTGGCGTCGTCGAGGATCGCTCCCATGTCCTTGACCAAGGTCGAGGTCGTGCCGTCCGCGGCGATCGACACCGCCTGGAACGTACCGGTCCAGTCCGCCGAGTTATAGCCAGTGGCAAAACCCAGCGCGCCGGCCACCAGTACCGCCGAGTTCACCGCGCCGGTATTGGCCGGCACGATGCGCGCGCTGATGTTGGTGAGAATCGCGCTGAGCTGGTCCACCAGGTTCTGCGGATTGCCCGCGCTGAAGTAGGCGCCGCGGCTGTTGATCGCCGCATGCCAGGTATCGTCGATGCCCGGCGGCGAGTTGTTGGCCGGCGTGGTCCAGCCCTTGGCGCCGGTGGAATTGGTGTTGCCGCGGCGCAATGCGCACAGGTCGTTCGCCGAGGCCACTACGCAGTCGGCGTCGTTGGAGAAGTTGAGGTTGCCGGCGATGCCCAGGGTCACCATGTACTGGACCAGATGCGGCCAGTTGGCGGGATCGTTCTTCGGGTTGAAGTACTGCTCGAGCGTCGCGTTGGCGCCGGTGATCACGCCGGTGCTCTTGTCCGGCATGTACGGCGGCACCTGCTTGCCGTTGGCCGGATCGTACAGATCCGAGCGCAGATTGGTCGCCCAGAAATTGAAGGCGATATTGGCCAGCGACGAGGTGTACTTGGTGCCCTGCACGTCCCAGAACACGCGCGACTCGGAAGCCGCGGTGGAATACGCGGTGCCATCGGGCAGTGTCTGCCCGGTCTGGCCATCCTTGAACGGCGTGGGCAGCGTCGGATCGTTCTCGTTCCAGTAGCCGTCCGTCACCACCATGTGGAAGTTCTGGCGGCAGGTCAGCTCCAGGCCGTCCGCGCCGGTCTTCGCCGGCGGATCCCAGTAAGGATCATGCAGGTCGCCGGTGGCGCCGGTATTGCCGTAGCCGCGCTGGAAGAACGAACCGGCGCGGATGGTCGAAGCACGCAGGGGCGTATTGCCGGTGGCCGGCACTTCGAAGATCCAGTTGAAGAACGCGGAGCGGTAGCAGTTCGGCGGCGTCTTCACCGTACCCGTCTGCAGGCCGATGGCGAGCGGATCAACGCTGGTGGGATCGCAGGCCGGCGAGTTGGCATCCATCAGGTTGCTGATGATGGTGTTGCTTTGCAGGCGGAAGTCGTCGTCGGTATACAGGTTCTGCCAGGCGACGCGGAACGTGCTGCCGTAGCCGCCGGTGGAATTGGACGCGCCCAGCTTGCCGAACACGCGCGACAGCGACGTGCGGGTCATCAGGTTGCGCGTGCGGTAATAGGCGTACCAGTTGGCGAAGTTCTGCCACTCGTTGATGGTGACGCCGCCGATGGTCACGTTCTGATTGCGGACGGCCACCGCTTCCCAGTTGGCGTTGGTGTACAGATTGCCCCTGCCCGCGCTGGTCGGGTTGCCGTAGGCGTCGACCACGATGGCGGGCGCGGACGACTTGTAGCGGTAGTAGAACGGACCGCCGTTCGGATACGTCTGGCCATCCGGACCGGTCTGGGTGTAGTCCATCGGCGAGGAACTGTAGCCGCACTTCCAGCGGCTGTCGGTGCCCGAGTTCGGCGTGGTCACGGTCCACTGCCAGCCGCCGGAACGGCAGCTACCGTCATTCTTCTTGTTAAAGCAGAAGCAAGAACCAGGATCGGCGTTCGCCGGGCAGCTGTTGCCCGTATTGGTCTTGATCGAAGCCCAGATGCCGGTCAGGTCGGTCGCGCCGCTGGGGTCGGTCGTGCCATTGGGATTGTTGTTGTAGCCGGCCGAGCCATCCATGCCGATCTGGTTGAACGGACGGTTCACCGAAATGCCGTCCAGCGGCACCATCTTCAGATTGACGTCGGCATTGGGGAACGACGTGCCGTCCGCCTTGATCGGCGGCGAATACAGCACGTTCGGGTTGTAGTACACGCCGTTCATGGCATGCGACAGGATATTGGTCGCACTGGTGACACGCGGATCGATCACGCCGGCGCAACGCCACGGACCGGTCCAGCTGCCGTTGTCGAACGGCCGGTTGTCGCCCATGTAGTTGCTGGCCATCGAACCGGAATCGTCGAAGGTCACGGCGATGTTCGGCGCCACGCCCTGGGTCAGGTTCGGCGGCGTGGGGCTCAACTCCACCACCGCGGCGGGCGGCGCGGCCGTACTGGCGGCGGCCAGCAGGCCGGTGGCGAGCGCGGGCGCGATCTGCGCATCGGCGCTCGGCACGAACGGTACCGACAGTCCGGCCAGCAGGGTCAGGCTGAGCGCCAGCCCCGCGATGCCGCGGCGTGTCGAGAAAAAGTGGCGAATACGCATGGCTGGATGGCTCCGGCTCGAAAGCTCGTGTGCTCAGTTGCTCTTGGCGGCGAAGGTGCTTTCCATCACCCGTACCGTGTTGGCGTCCGCGCCGGTGGCGCGCGCGGTAATGCGGTAGACATGGCGGCTGGTGCTTCCCGCACCGGTGCCGCCGGAGCCGGTGGCACCCGACTCGTGCAGACCACCGCTGGCTCCCGGCGGCAGCTCCACACCCATGTCCTCGATCAGATAGATGGGATTCTTCGCCAGCGCGCCGGTCTTCTGGTTGCCCGCAAGCGCGGTGAAATCGGTAGCGTTGTCCGCGCCCTTGTAGGTCGCCGTGCCGGTGGTGATCCAACCCGCGCCGGAGCGGAACTTGGAGACGATGCCGTTAGCGCCATACAGCGCCGAGTTGCTCGGGTCATAGCGGTAGCAGTTGCCCGCCAGCACACCCGAACCGCACAGCAGCGGCGTGGCGGTCAACTTGGTCGTGCTGGTCCACAGCTTCCATTCCACACCGCGCAGCGTGCTCTCCGCCGCCATGTCCGCCAGGCTGGTGTTGCGCAGGCCGCCGGCCATGCGCTCCTGCAGCAGCGAACGGCCCGATGCGCTCAGCGCCAGGATGGTCAGCAGCACCAGGAAGATCAGCGCAACCATCAGCACCACGCCGCGCTGGCGTTGCGCGCGCGGCAGCGACGGACAACTACGTGCGTACATCATGCGTTTCCCCTTCGTAACCGCGCGGCGGCGTCCCGCCTCACGGATTGAAATTGCGTACCGCCACCACCGCGGTGAATTCGCGCCGCAGCATCGGATCGACGAAGCCCTGGTCGCTCGGCTTGATGCCATGCGCCGACGGCGCCGCCGGCGTGGTCTTGCCGTCGATGCCGTAGGTGTAAGCGAGGTCGGCGGGCGTCAGCGTGTACAGCGGAATCTGTCCGTCGAGCACCAGGTTGATCTCGACGCTCGACACCGCGCGCCACAGGCAGCCGGTCGAGGTGATCTTGTTGAGCTCGCCGGGCGGACAGGTGATGCCGGTGGCCGCGTCCACCACGTCGGCGGTGACGTAGCGCACCTTGCCGTCGACGTCCTGGATGCCGTAGCGGAAATCCATGCGCTCCACGCCGCGCACCAGCTCGTCTTCGCTGCCCGCGGGATTGGCGGTGGTGCCGTCTACCTTGAACGCGCCGCCGTTGACCCGGCGCATCAGCGCGCCGGTGGTCTGGCCGTTGCCGTTGTCCACCACCTTCACGTAGTAGGTGACGGTCTGGAAATCGCGGTTGAAATCGAACAGCTTCGGCGCCGACAGCGGCTGCTGCGGAGCCGGCGTGCCGAAGTTGTTGCTGCTGTCGGGGGTCAGCGTGTTGCCGGTCTTGGTCACGGCGAACACCTGCGCGTTGGAGCAGTCGGCCAGCATGGCCACGTCGCCGCTGGCGAAATCGCTGGCGGGCGGTTCGCCGGCCGAGGTGGCGGGCGCCAGGGTAATGCTGGTGATCACCGTGCCGGTCGAGGCCGCCGTGGCGATCGAAGTGCCGCCGCTGCCGATGGCCCAGCCGCGATCGGCATTGACGTAGCGCACGCTCAGCACATCGGTGCCGATCACGCGCTTGCCCACCGCCTTGCCGGTGGCGGGAATGGCGGCGACCTTAGTGTTCGGATCTTCCGGCTTGCACGCCGTGGCGGTGCAGTCGTAGCCGCGCATGAACAGGTACGAGGGCATCGAATACTGCGCGGTCGGCGCGGCCGGATAGGTGTTGGTGCCGCTGGTCGCGCCGAAGCCGGTGGTCATGTCGCCGATCGCGCCAGGCAGGCCCTTGGCATACACCATCGGCGTGCGCAGGCCATCGAGATAGACCTGCGAGGCCGCCGCCGGCTTGGCGACGCCGCCGGAGTTGGTGCAGTACAGGCCATTGGCCATGCCTATATCCTGCTTGAGCCGGGTCACCGCGAAGCGGCCCTCTTCCTGCAGCCGCGCCAGCTGCGTCTGCGCGCGGTTGCTCGACGAGGTGGAGTTGAAGATCGCCACCACGCCGCCGGCCACGACCAGGCCCAGCACCATGGCCACCATCAGTTCGATCAGGGTCAGGCCGGCCTGGGCGGTGCGGCCCGCCACCGACGGAAGCGCAGAAGTCTTCATGATTGAAGTCGTCACGGCTGGAAGGTCCAGGAGAAGGTCGGGCGATCCATAGCGGGCGTCTGCTGCTGGACTCCGGTAACGGACTGCTGCTCGTCCCAGGTGATGCCCATAGTGCACACGCCGCCATAGGGCGGACGCATGCCTACCTGGCCCGGATCGGCCGGCACCGCGGCAGTGGCGCCGGAGGCCGGCGAACCCATGGTCCAGCCCGCCGGCGTATAGCCGGCCGGGGCGTTGTTGCAGGCGATGCTGGCCTTGACGTTAGGCAGGAAGCTGCTGAGCTGGCGGCTCCAGGCGCGCTGGTCCGACGCGGCCAGCGCCTGCGGCGTGCAGCCGGATGCGCAGTCGTTGTTCGAGGCCGTGCTGGCGGCCACCGGATAAGCGGTCGAGTTGTAGAACCCGCTCCACACGCCCACTGGGTTGGCGCCCATGCGGTCGGCCATGGTGCTGGCCAGGAAGGTGACCTGGGTGCGCTGGTAGGCCGAATGGTTGGAACGGGTCGCCATGACCATAAGGCCGGCCAGACCGATCAGGCCGACGCTGAAGATCAGCACGGCCATCAGCACTTCGATCAGCGACACGCCACGCTGACGCGAGACGACATGCATGAAGGACTCTCCCCTTGAGGCGGGGCTAATGTCCTCAGGGCAAGATAATTCCTACAAGCGGAATCCGATGAGCGGCAGGAATCGCCCGATGAGCGGCAAGGCCGCTTCAGGGGAGCTGCGTAGCTTCGCAGCTCGAATGAGTACTAGATCGCACTAGCTGGCGACCTGTTTGGAGGGCAAGCCTGTCGGGAATCCCCTACGGGTGCCAGCCGATGGGATGGAACGGCGTCCGTGGTTAGCTCGAGGCCAGGCAAGCCTCTCCCGCACCCAGGCCCCGTGAAGTCACCCGGCCGGATGCATTCACCGTCAGCTCCACGCCAGGCACGCTCGCCGTGCTGATGCCGGGCCCGGAAGCGGACGAACGGAAGCAGACCGTGAACCTCGGCGGCTTCTTGACGGACGTATCAAGCTGGCCCAGCGCATCGAAACTGAGAGTGCTGTCCAGCCCCTGGATCGAAACGCCATCGCGCCGCGCGGCGACGCGCAAGGGGAGCCCAAGCGGCCTCAGGGCCGGAATCGCGCCGTCCTTGCCGGCAATGCCCAGGTGGACCAGCCAGCCAGGCTCGTAGGCCTTGGTCTGATCGCAGCTTTTTCGATCCTTGGAGCTTGCGCAGACCGACGCCGCCATCCCGCCAAGAATCGCCTCGCTGCGCGCATAGGCGATGTCCGCCAGCAGAGCGTTGCTCGCCGCGGTGACCCTGTGGCGCCGCACCGCATCGCGCAGCGACGGCACGGCCACCACCAGCAGCACAGCCAGCACCGCCAGCGTCATCATCAGCTCGACCAGGCTGAAGCCCCTGCCGCCACGCGCCTTCATGGCGATCACCACAGACAGCTGCCGTTGGTGGTATGCCCCTCGAACCTCTTCTGGCCGAGGTTGTTGATGTTGATGACCCTGCAATCGTCCTTCGCCTGGGGACCGTTCTGCACAGGCCTGGCGTCAACGTGGAACCAGTCCTTGAGCGTCCCTTGTAACTCCAACCGGTAATAGCCCTTCTCTGTTGTGCTTTTGAAACCGATCTCGCTCAAGCTCCCATAGCGATTATTCGCCGCGTAGTAACGCTCCTGCGCCATGGCGATGCTCAACAAGGCCTGGTGCGCATCCGCGCGCCTGGCGCGCAAGCCATAGCGCACATAGCTGGGCACCGCGAAGGCGGACAGGACGGCGATGATCGCCACCACCACCATCAATTCGATCAGGGTGAAGCCGCGCGGATGGCGATCGAAGCGGCGGCAGCGCGCGCTCATGGCGTGATCCTCCGCCAGGAGCGGCGGCGCCAGATCGCGTCGTCGATGCTCAGCATGCTCTCGCTGCCGCTGAGGTTCATGCCGGGCACCAGCACATTGCCGCCGCCCACCGGGCTCACCAGCGGCATCGTGCCGGTATTCGTGGCCGGCTTATCCACCCGGCCGCCGACGACCGCGGTTTCGCTGTCGCCGGTCCACGCACTCACGCTCGGTGTCGAAAGGCCGCCCCCCGAGCCGCCGGTCGCTGCGTTCACCACCATCAATGCACCATTGACGCCGCTGGCCGCACACGTATCGCCGCCGGGGATCAAGGTCTGGATCACCACGCGGCCGCTGTCGAACAGCGCACCGGGCGTCACCACCACGCGCTCGCCGGCCGACGATGCCGACGGCCCCAGATTGAAGTACCAGCCGTTCTTGTCCGATGGCACCGCCTTGTTGGTCAGGCCGCGGGCGATGATCTTGCCGTCGTCGGCAGTCGCCTCGCTCAGCGTCTGCTCCACCAGCTCGCTGCGCGCCACCGTCGAGCCGATATCGCGAATGCCATACACCGACTGCTTCGCCACGTCGCTGCCGTCCTGCTGCCCCAGATACTTGCCCGTGCCGAACACCACCATGAGTTTGCGGGTGGCAGGATCGGGGAACAGGCGCGGCATGCTGGTGATCGGCTGCGCGCCCGCCGTCGCCGGCTTGAATGCAAGCGTGACCTTCCACGCCGCCGGATCGCTCGACGAAAAGTCGTAACGCCACAGGTTGCCGTCCAGATCGCCGGCGAAGGCCACATCGTCGACCTGGTTGTCGTCGTAGTCGCCCAGCACCGGCGTGGCCAGGCCATGGCTGTTGGCGCCGCTGCTGGCGTCCGACGTCTTCAGCTCGCGGATCAGCTTGCCGGTCTGCGCGTCCAGCACGAACAGCGAGCTGAAAGTGTTGGATGCCGCGGCCGGCGTAGTGCAACCAGTGAACGATGCCTTGCTGCAGTCCGGGAAATAGCCGCCCGGCACCAGCACCACCCACTTGCCGTTATTGAGCCGGCCGATATTCGGTTGGCCGTAGGTGTAACCCAGGTTGGCGGGGTCGCCGCCCGAATTGACGGCGAGCCCGTCGCTCCACCCGGCCTGCTTGGGCGTATCCGCGCTGAACTCCCACAACACTTTGCTGGCGTCCATCGAACCCGGATCGGTGATATCCAGCGCGTATACGCCGCGCCCACCCAGCCGCAGGCCGCCGACCAGGATCGTGCGCCAACCCGGCGAGGTCGCTACCGGTTTCGTGGTGCTCTGGCTGAAGTACACGTCGCGCGTCACCGGCACGCCATCGACGGTGGGCATGAACTTGAAGTCTTTCTTGAGCGTGAGATAGCCAAGCCTGGCGTAGACCGAACGCGGCACGTAGGCGAACAGCTCCTTGCCGGCGCTTGCAGCAGGCGCCGCATCGGCGCCCGTCGACGCGTCGAATGCGTGCAGCATGCCGTCGTTGGCGCCCACGTAGACGGCGGGCTTGCGTTTGAGATGGTTCTTCACGAACGCCTCGTAGCTGCGGCAGGTCGAAGGCGTGCCCTTGGCGCAATCGGCGGCGTCGCCCGCCACGGCCTTCTGCTCCGGCGAATCGGCCGGCCAGCTGTTGCGATAGCCGCTGCTGGGATAACCCACGTACACCGCCTGCGAGCCGATGATCGCCCCCAGCAGGTGGCTGCGTTTGCGGAATGTGGCGGTCTCCTTGCTGCGATCTCCGCGGAGATAATCCAGGCGGGTCTGGCCGGTATCATTGGTGGCGTCGATGCTGGCCGGGGTTCCGGAAAGCAACGTCTGACCTGCGCTGTCCAGCTCGGTGAAGGTCTTGAACGCGACGCCCCTCTTGAAGCTGCCGTCGCTGTCGCGGGAAGAGGACAGGATGGTGCGCCTGGCGTGATCCGTCTTGCCTGCATCGTCGAGGATGGCGCCGGCATCCCAGGCCACCTTGGAAACCGCGCCGCTCGCGGTCAACGCTACTGCCTGGAAGCTGCCGCTCCAGTCCGCAGGACTGTAACCAGTCGTGAAGCCAAGTACGCCGGATGTCAGTACCGAGGCATTCACCGCGGAGATATTCGCCGCGCCGACGGCAGCCGGGTCTGTGCCCGCGCTGATGTCGGTCAGCGCCTTGTAGACCTGGTCGATCAGGCCCGGTTTGCTGGTCGGGCCGAAGTACAGGGCGCGAACATTGCCCAGCGATGAGCTATCGGCCGGGGCCTTCTTGTCGGTGATCACCATGTGGAAGTTCTGGCGGCAGGTCAGCCTCCGGCCGTCAGCCCCGGATTTTGCCGGCGGCTCCCAGTAAGGATCATGCAGATCGCCGGTAGCGCCGGTATTCCCGCTGCCTCGCTCGAAAAATTGGCTGACTCGCTTATTAGCGTCATCCAACTGCGCTCCAGCAAACTTGGAATCGTCGAAAAGCCAGTTGTAGAACGCGGAGCGATAGCAGTTCGGCGCAGCCCTCACCTTGCCCTTCTGCAAGCCGATGGCGGCAGGATCGACCGGGGCATCAGTGAGGCATTTCGATGCAAAGGTATCCATGAGGGGACTGATGATGGTGTCGGCCTGCAGGTGGAACGGGTCGTCGGCACTCAAGTTCTGCCAGGCCACGCGGATCGCGTCGCTTCCATAGCCGTCCGCAGCCGTCAGGCGCGCGTGTTGCCTGAACGCATACGACAGTGCAGTGCGCATCATCAGAGTCGGAGTGCGGTAGTAGGCGTACCAATTGGCGAAGTTCTGCGTGTCAGTCACCTTCACTGCTTCCCAATTGCCGCGATCGTAGAGGCGCGTCACACCTGCAGCGGTGGGCTCACCCTCACTGTCGACGTCAATCGTGGGAGCCAATTGCTTGTAGCGGTAGTAATAGGGACCACCCTCATCGCCAGGCAAAGGCGAAGATGTGTCTGCACCGCAAAGCCAGCGATCGTCATGTGTTTTATATTCATGATGTTCCGTTTGGTCGTAAACGTTCACCCACCACCTGAACGCGGGTGAGCCTTTGCAAGCTCGCTTAAAATGTTCGGAGCTTGGGTAGGTGGAGGCATTTAGCCAGTAACCCACACCGTACACGTAACTCCAGCAGGCACAGCCAAGAGCCGCGTAACTACCGCGGGAAGGATCGCCGCTACCGAATGAGTACCCGCTGGGATAGTCATTGGTATGGTCACCGTAAACCGCCTGCCCTGCGTTCGACCGGACGGGGCACATAGATCCACTCTCCCTGTATTCCCTGCGCGGCGTGCTTGAAGGTGTCGTTGTGGTTATGGTCTGGACCCATTTCCGGCCGACTACATTCACCGAATGAGACCGGCCCAACCGTTGACCATCCGGAGAACTTCCCTTCGAATCTGTACTTGCCTGGTTCCCGTTGATAACGGAGGCAACACTCTCACTCAATGGCTGGCGTGGACGAAAGCTTGCAATGCTTTCGGTCCGCACCGCGGAAGGGGTGGCATCGCGAAACGCTGATCCATCCGGATTATCGGGCGCGTAATACTGCACATTTGGGTTGTAATACACGTTGTTCATCGCGCGCGAGCGAACATCGTCCGCTTTGCGGATGCGCGGATCGATCACCCCGGCGCACTTCCACGGACCATTCCAATCACCCGAATCGAAAGGGCGCGACTCCGGCGAATAGGCTCTGAACATCGATCGCGAATTATCCAAGGTCACGACGATGTTCGGCGCTACCCGTCCTTCCACCAGGTTCGGCGGCGTGGGACTGAGCTCCACTGATGCGCCGGACGAAACCTGCGCGCCGGCTGTCGACACCGGCAATCCGCCCAGCAGAAGCAGGCCAAGCATCTGCGCGGCGACGCCGCGCACTGAAACGAAACGGGAAATGCACATGCTGGATAACTCCGGCCCGAAGGTGGGTGTACTCAATGGCCCTTGGCCGCAAAGGTGCTTTCCATCACCCGCACCGTATTGACGTCCGCACCGGTAGCCCGCGCGGTAATGCGATACACATGGCGGCTGGCGCCCGCCGCGCTGCTGCCCGCGCCCGTGGCGCCCGACTCGCGTTGCCCGCCGCTGGTGCCCGGCGGCAACTCCACGCCCAGGTCTTCGACGATGTAGAGCGGGTTCTTCGCCAGGCCGTCCTTCGGCGCGGCGAAGTCGGTGCCGCCGTCCGATCCCTTGTAGGTGGCCGCACCGTTCGTCACCCAACCCGTGCCGTTGCGGAACCTGGTCACGGTGCCGTTCGGGCCGTACAGCGCCGCGTTGCCCGGGTCGTAGCGATAGCAGCTGCCCTCCAGCGCACCGGCGCCGCACAGCAACGGCGTGTCGGCCGTCTTGATCGCACCGGACCACAGCTTCCACTCCACGCCGCGCAGCGTCGTCTGCGCCGCCATGTCGGCCCTGCTGGCATTGCTCAGAGCGCCGGCCATGCGCTGCTGCAGCAAGGAGTGGCCCGAGGCGCCTGCCGCCAGGATGGTCAGCAGCAGCAGGAAGATCAGCGCCACCATCAGCACCACGCCGCGCTGGCGTACTGCGCGTGGCGACAGCGAATGTGAACTTGCTTTCATCATGTGATTTCCCCAGCGCGGCGATAAGGCGTCACGGATTGAAATTGCGCACCGCTACCACCGCGGTGAATTCGCGGCGCAGCATCGGTTCGGGAAAGCCCTGGTCGCTCGGCTTGATCTTGTGCCTGGACGGCGCCGTCGGCGTGGTCTTGCCGTCGATGCCATAGGTGTAGGCCAGTTCGCCGGGCGCGAGCGTGTACAGCGGGTTCTGTCCGCTGACCACCAGGTTGATTTCGATGCTCGACACCGCGCGCCACAGGCAGCCGACGGTGGTGATCGGGTTGGGCTCGCCCGGCGGACAGGGGATATCGTTGCCAGCATCCACCACGTCGGCGGTGGCGTAGCGCACCTTTCCTTCGCCATCCTGGATGCCGTAGCGGAAGTCGAGACGTTCCACGCCGCGCACCAACTCCTCTTCCGTACCGCCGGCGTGAGGCCGGGATAGCCCCCCATTGAAGCGCCGCACCAGCGCACCGGTGAGATGGCCGTCACCGTTGTCCACTGCCTTCACGTAATAGGTAACGGTCTGAAACCCACCACGCTCGAAATCGTATAGCTTCAATGACGCTGACGATTCCGGCGGTGCAGGTGGTTTGAAGTAGTTCCAGCGAGGATCTGGCGTGACCGTGCCCGCGGCTACCTTTGCGGCAAACACCATCGCGCCGGAGCAATCGGCCAGCATGGCCATGTCATTGCTGAACTCACTGGCCGGCGGTTCGCCCGCACGCGGCTGGATCTTGATGTGGTCGATCGCGCCCTTGGCATCGACGGTGATCGATGTACTACCCGCACCGATCGCCCAGCCGAGGTCGGCATCGACATAGCGCACACTGATTACGTCGGTACCTATCACTCGATTGCCTGCCGCCTTGCCCATCGGCGGAATACCTTTGGCGCCGCTCAGCATCGTGTTCGGATCGATCGGTTTGCAGCTGCTTGCAGTGAGACCGCAGTCATAGCCGCGCATGAAGAAGTACGACGGCATCGAATACGGAGCGCTCGGATCAGATGGATATGTATTACTTCCGCTGGTGGCAGAAAATCTGGTCGTCACATCACTGATGTCAGACGTCAAGGACCCGCTGTACACCATCGGCGCCCGCAACCCATTCAGATACAACTGCGACGCCTCCACTGGTTTCGCCACCCCGCCGGAGCTGCTGCAATACAACCCATTAGCCATCTCCAGATCCCGCTTCATCCGCGTCACCGCAAAGCGCCCCTCTTCCTGCAATCGCGCCAGCTGCGTCTGCGCCCGATTGCTTGCCGAAGTGGAATGAAAGATCGCCACCACACCGCCGGTGACGATCAGGCCCAGCACCATCGCCACCATCAGTTCGACCAGGGTCAGGCCGGCTTGGCGCGCAGCAAGCACAGGCACGCGCGCGGTCATGGCTGGAACGTCCGGCTGAAGGTGGTCGCCGCGCCATCGGCATCGCGATCGTTCCAGCTGATGTCCAGCAGGCAGGTCCCGCCATACGGCGGACGCATGGCCAGCTGGCCCGGTTCGGCCGGCGTTGCCGTGGTTGCGCCCGACGCCGGCACGCTGGCGATCCACGCCGCCGGCGTGAATCCGGCCGAGCTGCTGTCGCAGCGGATCTTCCCCAAGGTCGTCTTGTCGTTCGGCAGCAGGCTGATGAGCTGGCGCCGCCATGCGCGCAGATCGGCCTCGGCCAGTTCCTTCGGCGTGCACCCGGTGCTGCAATCGCTGTTCGATGCGGCGCCGGCCACCGCCGGGTAGCTGTCTGGTGTTTCGTAGGAACCGCCCCACACGCCTACCGGGTTGGCGCTCATGCGGTCGGCCATGGTGTCGACCAGGAAAATCGCCTGGGTGCGCAGATAGGCCGAGTGGTTCGCGCGCGCCGCCATCACCATCAACCCGGCCACGCCGAGCAGGCCCACGCCGAAGATCAGCACGGCCATCAGCACTTCGATCAGCGATACGCCGCGCTGGCGCGATATGGCAGGCATGCAGCCATTCCCCCTTGAGATGGGGACGACTTTCCGCGCGGCGCAGCGCTCGCGCCAAGCAAAGTCCGACGAACGGAAGCAGCTTTCCGACAAGCGTGGCGCGCTGTTTTCGGAACAGTACGAAGGCCGGCTCATGAGGTACAGCCGGCGCCGAGCCCGCTTCCACGCAGCCCGTCAGGCCTTTTCCCTAGGCATCCGCCCCAGGGGAGCGGATAATCACCGCCCCGATTCGCCGAAGAAGCAGCGCACGATGTTTGTACCAGGCCAACGTTGGATCTCCACCGCCGAACCGGAGCTGGGCCTCGGCACCGTGCTGCGGGTGGAGGGCCGCGGAGTGCAGGTGCTGTTCGCCAAGGCCGGCGTGCTGCGGCCTTATGCGGTGGATTCGGCGCCGCTGGTGCGTGCGGAATTCCGCGCCGGGCAGCGCGTTTCCGGCAAGGGCATCGCCTTCCTGGTCGAGCGGGTCGAGATCAAGGAAGACCTGCTGATCTACCGCGGCGAGGGCCGCGAACTGCACGAAGGCCAGCTCGACGACGAACAGAGCGTGAGCCAGGCCGACGACCGCCTGATCGGCGGCCGCACCGACCCGGTGGCCCGCTTCGACCTGCGCCTGGAAGGCCTGCAGCGGCGCGCCACGGCCCGCCGCTCGGCGGCCTGGGGCCTGGGCGCCGCACGCATCGGCCTGGTGCCGCACCAGCTGCGCGTGGCCGGCATCGCCGCCTCGCGCCGCCCGCCGCGCGTGCTGCTGGCCGACGAAGTAGGCCTGGGCAAGACCATCGAGGCCGGCATGATCCTGGCCCGCCAGCTGGCCACCGGCCGCGCCCAGCGCGTGCTGGTGCTGCTGCCGGACACCCTGGTCTACCAATGGTTCGTGGAACTGCTGCGCCGCTTCAACCTCAGCTTCGCCATCTACGACGAGGAGCGCTGCGAGTCGCTGGACCTGAACGGCGACGGCGCCAATCCGTTCGAAGACGAACAGCTGGTGATCGCCGACTTCGGCTTCCTGGAGCACAACGCCAAGCGCGCCGAACAGCTGCTCGCCGCGCCGTGGGACCTGCTGGTGGTCGACGAAGCGCACCACCTGGCCTGGACTCCCGAAGCCGCCAGCCCGCGCTATGCGCTGGTCGAGCGCCTCGCCGCCGTCACGCCCGGCGTGATCCTGCTTACCGCCACGCCGGAACAGCTCGGCCGCAGCGGCCATTTCGCGCGCCTGCGCCTGCTCGACCCGCAGCGCTACAGCGACCTGGCCAGCTATCTGGCCGAAGCCGAGCACTTCCAGGACCTGTCGCACATCGCCGACCGCCTGCTCGACGGCGAAGTGCTGGAAGACACGCAGCTGGCCCGCCTGCGCGAAGCCTTCGCCGGCGACCCGACCCTGCTCGCCCATCTGGCCGATACCACCAAGCCCGCGCATGCGCGCGAACTGCTGGCCGCGCTGATCGACCGCCACGGCACCGGCCGCGCGATGTTCCGCAACCGCCGCGCCGGCATCGGCGGCTTCCCGCAGCGCGTGCCGGTGTGGCATCTGCTGGACGCCGGCCTGCTCAGCGAAGAGGGCCGCCAGGCCCTGCTCGCCGAATTCCACGCCGATATCCAGCAGCCCTCGCCGCCGCAGGAGCCGGATTACTCCGCCGATCCGCGCGTGGATGCCCTGGTGACCCTGCTCGACGCGCATCCGCAGGACAAGTTCCTGCTGATCTGCCGTAGCCAGGCCAAGGTGCTGGCGCTGGAAGAAGCGCTGCGCACCCGGAGCGGCGTCGGCGTCGCGCGTTTCCACGAAGGCCTCGGCATCGTGCAGCGCGACCGCAACGCCGCCTACTTCGCCCAGCCCGACGGCGCGCGCCTGCTGATCTGCTCGGAGATCGGCTCGGAAGGCCGCAACTTCCAGTTCGCCCACCGCCTGGTGCTGTGGGACCTGCCACTGGATCCGGACCTGCTGGAACAGCGCATCGGCCGCCTGGACCGCATCGGCCAGAAGCACGACATCAGCATCCATATCCTGGCCGTCGCCGACAGCGCGCAGCATGTGCTCGCACGCTGGTACGACGAAGGCGTCGATGCTTTCCGCCTGAGCCCCGCCGACGGCCGCGAACTGCTGCGCCGCTACGGCGAACCGCTGGCGCGCCTGGCCGACGAGCACGCTCGCGGCGACGACAACCGCGACCAGGAACTGGACGTGCTGCTGGCCGAAACCCGCGCCAGCCACGAAGAAATGGCCGCCCTGATCCGCGACGGCCGCGACCATCTGCTGGAACTGGCCGCCAGCCGCGACCTGCACGCCGACGAACTGCAGCAGGCCTTCACCCGCGAAGAACACGACCCCGGCCGCGACGACTTCATCCAGCGCCTGCTCGAACAATTCGGCATCCATGCCGAGGAACTCGGCGGCAAAGTCCTGCTGCTGGACCCGCAATACCTCTCCACCGACGCCCTGCCCGGCTTCAGCGAAGGCCCCGTGGCGGTGACGTTTGCGCGCGAGGTTGCGCTTGCGCGCGAGGATCTGCCGCTGTTGCGGCTGGATCATCCGATGACCGCCGGGGCGCTGGATCTGGTGCTCACCGGCGAGGAGGGCAATGCCGCCTTCCTGGTGGATGATACGTTGCCGCCGCGCACGGCCTTGCTGCAGGCGGTGTATCTGCTCGAGTGTGTGGCTGACCGCAAGCTGGATGCCGAGCGTTTCCTGCCGGCGTTGCCGGTGCAGGTCACGGTGGATACGCGGCTGGCGGAGCGGGCCGGGTTCCAGCCCAGCGAGCTGGCGTTGCGCAAGGCGGCTGATCGCAATATCGAGGTGCCGCGGTATCGCAAGTTTCTCGCGAAGCTGGTGCCACCGATGCTGGAGAAGGCGGAGGAGCTCGCCGCCGAGCGAGCCAAGGCGGACGTTGATGCTGCCGTGGGCAGCGCTACGGATGCGCTTGATGCGGAGTTGTCGCGGTTGCTGGCGCTGCGCGCGGTGAATCCTGCGATCAGCGAGGATGAAATTTCCGCTGTCGCGGGGGAGCGCTCTGCGCTGTTGGAGGCGCTTCCGCTGGCGCGGTTGCGACTTGATGCTGTGCGCTTTGTGGTCAGCCCGGATTTTCTGGCGCTGCGCTAGGCCTTGTCATTCTGGCGTAGGCCGCCCTTGCTCGTCATTCCTGCGTAGGCAGGAATCCAGTGACTGTATCGCCTGGTTTTTGCGATACCGCGACCTGGCCGCTTATGCAGCGGGCATTTCGGACGCCTGCCGGCGCCCGAGTCACTTTCTCTTTGCTGGCCCAAAGAGAAAGTAACCAAAGAGAGAATGGCCTCAGAGCCAAGAGCCAACGGCTCGCGACGCGACTAGAACGAGCAGTGGGCGGTTGTGGAAACGGATTAACCAGAGTCGACACGAAGCGAGCGAGCGGTTTCGGGACGCGCCCTTCGAGGTGCCGTGGCCGAGAGGACGTTCAAGAACCGAGGCCAGCTTTGGCTCTTTGCTCCTGCATGCGACGCCATCGCACTTCTCCCTCCCCCATCGGGAGAGGGCCGGGGTGAGGGTTCGGGCGGAGCGAGGAAGTGATGCGCACGACTCCGCCCGAACCCTCATCCGCCTGCCGGCACTTTCCTCACTCCTCAAAGCCGCGCGTGCTCCCGGAGGGAGAAGAATTCGAACTGGGAGGTTGAGGCAAAGCGCAGCGCACAAGCCAACCTCAGTTCTTGAACGTCCTCTCGGCAACGGATACCTCGAAGGGCGCGTCACGTAAGCGTGCCCTCGCTTCGTGTCGACTCTGGTTAATCCATTTCCACGGCCGTCACTGCTCGTTCTAGTCGCGTCGCGAGCCGTTGGCTCTTGGCTCTGAGGCCATTTCTCTTTGGTTACTTTCTCTTTGGGCCAGCAAAGAGAAAGTGACTCGGGCGCCGGCAGGCGTCCGAAATGCCCGCTGCATAAGCGGCCAGGTCGCGGTATCGCGACAATCAGGCGATACCGTCACTGGATTCCTGCCTACGCAGGAATGACGAGCAAAGGCGGATTCCGGCCTACGCCGGAATGACGAGCAAAAGGCAGGCGTCCGAAATGCCCGCTGCATAAGCGGCCAGGCAGCGCTAACGCGACAACCGAGCGATAACGTCGCTGGATTCCTGCCTACGCAGGAATGACGAGCAAGGAAGGCCTACGCCGGGATGACGAGCGCGCGCGCTAGCCCAACATGAAGTCGACAGCCGCCGCCGCATGCAAGGCCGTCGTATCAAACAACGGCACCGGGCTATCCTCCCGCCCAACCAGCAACCCAATCTCGGTACACCCGAGGATGACCCCCTGCGCCCCGCGCGCAGCGCAATCCACCATGATCTCCCGATAACGCAACCGCGACGACTCAATCACCACGCCAGCGCACAACTCCTCGTAGATGATGCGATGCACCTCACGCCGCTGCCCTTCATCAGGCACGATGCAACGCACACCAAACCGCTCACGCAAGCGCTCGCGATAAAACTCCTGCTCCATCGTAAAAGCCGTGCCCAGCAACGCCACCTGATGAAACCCGGCCTCGCGCAAAGCCGCCCCCGTCGGATCGGCAATATGCAGAAACGGCAACGGCGTCGCCGCCACCACCGCATCGGCGACCTTGTGCATGGTATTCGTCGCCAGCACGATGGCCTCCGCCCCGCCCGCCTGCAGGCGCCGCGCCGACTGCGCCAACAACTTCCCCGCGTGATGCCAATCGCCCTGCCGCTGCAGCGCTTCGATCTCGCCGAAATCCAGGCTATCCAGCAACAGCCGCGCCGAGCGCAACGGCCCCAGCCGCTCCCGCACGCCGCGATTGATCAACTGATAGTAGGCAACCGTCGACTCCCAGCTCATGCCGCCGATCAGCCCCACCGTGCGCATGCGCGGTTCCATCACGCCGCCCGCGGCTCAAGCGCGCGCATGCGCGCCCCGATCCCCAGCAAGCGATAAGCCAGCGACAGCACCACCACCCACCCTGCGCCCACATACAGCGCCACGCGCGTATCCGGGCTATAGCCGAGCATGAACAGCACGAAGGCCAGGAACAGCAGGCACACCACGCTGGTCAGCGGCCACGCGCGCAGCGGAAACTGCGTGGCGCCATGCCGGCGGCGGAAGCTGTAGTGCGCGATCAGCACCATCATCCACGTCCACACCGTATTGAACGCCAGGATCGACATCATCATCGCGAAGATGCGCTCCGGCAGCAGGTAGTTCAGCACCACGCCGAGCACCAGGCAGGCCAGCGTCACCAGCACCGCGCGCACCGGCACGCCATGCTCGCTCACCTTGCCGAGGAAAGCCGGCGCCTGCGCCTTGGTCGACAGGCTGTACAGCATGCGGCTGCCGCTGAAGGTGGTGCTGTTGAAACCCGACAGCGCCGCGGTGATCACCACGAAGTTGATCAGGCCGGCTGCCTGTGGAATACCCAGCTTGCCGAAGGTGGTGACAAAGGGACTGCCCTGCGTGCCGAGCTGGTTCCACGGATAGATCGCCATGATCACGAACAGCGCGCCCACATAGAAAATCAGGATGCGCCACAGCACCGAGTTCACCGCGCGCGGAATCGTGCGCTCCGGCTGCGCGGCTTCGCCCGCCGCCATGCCGATGGTCTCGATGCCGCCGAACGCGAACACCACCACCGGCAGCGCCAGCACCATGCCGGTGAAGCCATGCGGGAACCAGCCGCCGTGCGACCACAGATTGGCCAGGCCCACCGGCTGGCCGCCATTGCCCCAGCCCAGCCAGATCATGCCGGCGCCGCCGAGGATCATCAGCACCACCGTGACCACCTTGATCAGGGTGAACCAGAATTCCATCTCGCCGTAGACCTTCACCGCCATCAGGTTCAGGCCGCCGATCATCGCCACGCTGCCGAACACCCAGATCCACTGCGGCAGCTCCGGAAACCACTGGCGCATATAGATGCCCACGGCGGTGCTCTCGGCCATGCCGACGCCAACCATCAGGATCCAGTAATTCCACCCGGTGAGATAACCGGCGAATGGCCCCAGGTAGCGATGCGCATAGGTGCTGAAGGAGCCGGCCACCGGATCGTGCACGGCCATCTCGCCCAGCGCGCGCATGATGATGAAGATCATCGCGCCGCCGAACATGTAGGCGAACAGCACCGACGGGCCGGCCAGGTTGATCGCACTGGCCGAGCCCAGGAACAGGCCGGCGCCGATCGCCATCCCCAGGGCCATGAAGGTGATGTGGCGCGGGGTGAGCCGGCGCTGCAGGTGCTGAGTCATCGGGAGAACAACCGCGAAGTGGAAGAGATCAGCGCATCAAGCGCCGATTAGGCCTAGCGCATCAAGCGCCGATCAGGTTTGATCGGCAGCTTGCCGCGCCAGTACTGGAGCATCACGAAGCCGCCCAGCATGCCGCCCAGATGGGCGAAATGCGCGATGCCCGGCGCCCAGCCGGTGGCGCCGGAAACCAGCTCCAGCGCGCCGTAGCCGATGACGAACAGCCAGGCGGGAATCTGCGCCGGGATCGGAAACACGATCAGCCGCTCGTGCGGCCACAGCATGCCGAAGGCCAGCAGCAGGCCGAAGATCGCGCCAGAGGCGCCTAGCGTCGGGGTCTGGAAATTCTCCTCGACGAAGCGCAGCCACAGCAGCTGCAGGATCGAGGCGGTGAGCAGGCAGACGAAGTAATAGATGGTGTAGTTGCGCGCCCCCAGCAGCCGCTCGATACGGCCGCCGAACATGAACAAGGCGTACATATTGAAGAGCAGGTGCACGAAGCCGCCGTGCATGAAGGCACTGGTCACGACCTGCCACGGCTCGAAATAGCCGCTCCCCAGCGGCCACAGCGCCAGAGGCACCATGATGCCGGGCATCAGCTGCTGCAGCAGGAAGACCGCCACGTTGGCGATCAGCAGGTTACGGGTAACCGGGGCGAGGTCGTAGAACATGGTCGGTTCCGGAGGCAACGGCCAAGGGTAGCCGTTGGGACAGGGCGCCGCCATCGACGACCGGTGGCGCACCGCAACATCCTGCGACAACTCGCCGCACCTGCCGGCCGGGACCTTGCGGGGCGCGGGCTGGCGCCGCTGCGGCAGCACTTTCGAGGTGCCGGCGCGAACGCGGCTCCCCACCTCGGGTTGACATCATCGCGCCGCGATGCACAAATGGACGTCCATACGGCCGAACCCCAACGCGCCGTCTTGTCCCACGCAGGAATGCACCACGCCGTGACTATCCAGGGTTACCGCCAGACCGCCAGCGCCACGCATCGCATGTACGCGATGTGTTGCTGCTGTTGTTGCTGATCTCGCGCGTTTCCCTGTAGCCGGGTTTCTCCCGGCACTCCCAAGCAAGCCAGCGTCCTCGGGACGCCCGCCGAGCCGGATACCACGATGCTTTCCTCGCTGCACTCTCATTCGCCTCGACCCTACAGCCGCGCTTTGAACAGCGCGTGCTGTTGTCGTCGCCATCGAATGTGTCGCCTCGGCTGACGCGACCTTAGGCGTTTCTCCACGCCGCTACTGACGCCGTCCCCACGGCGTTTCCCCGAACGCAGCTCCCCCGCTGCACTCCGCGCATCCATCACCCCTGGCCTGGTGCCGGGAGGGCTGCGCTTACAGGAATGCCACGCCCCATGTACAAGACCCGCCTGCTTCCCTTCGCCATCGCTTCGGCGCTCGCCCTGTCCTCGCTGCATGCGGAGGACGCCGATGACAAGAAGGCCACCCAGCTCGAAGCCGTCACCGTCACCGGCTCCAATATCAAGACCACCGATCTGGAAGGCCCCAGCCCGGTACAGACCATCACCGCCGCGCAGATCCGCAGCAGCGGCAAGACCACCCTGCCCGACCTGCTGCGCTCGATCTCCGCCAACAGCGGCAACAGCGTCAACGAACAGCTCACCGGCAGCTTCTCCGCCGGCACCGCAGGCATTTCGCTGCGAGGCCTGGGCCAGAAGAACACCCTGGTGCTGCTGGACGGCAAGCGCGTCGCCAACTATGCCACCGCCTACGAACTGCAGGACACCTTCGTCGATCTCAACTCGCTGCCGCTGGCCGCGGTGGAGCGCATCGAAGTGCTGAAGGACGGCGCTTCCGCCGTGTACGGCTCCGATGCTATCGCCGGCGTGGTCAATATCATCCTGAAGCAGAACTACCAGGGCGCCGAAGTGGGCGCGAACGTCGGCGCCAGCACCGAGGGCACCGGCCAGCGCTCGAACAACTTCCACCTGCTGCTCGGCCAGGGCGATCTGAAGAAGGACGGCTACAACGTGTTCTTCGCGCTGGACGGCACGCGCAGCTCGCAGCTCAACCAGGACGACGTGAGCTGGCTGCGCGGCAACGATTTCCGCGACAAACCCGCCGGCCGCCTCAACTGGTCGCCGACCAACTACTACTACAACGACCCCACCCAGGGCTTCGCCAACGCCGTCGGCCCGGTGCGCAAAGTGCCTTACGGCGCGATCACGCCCGGCAAGAACGGCGAGACCTGGGCTTACAACCCGGCGCAGTACACCTCGTTGATTCCCGGCGTGGAGCGCTATCACGCGGTGCTGAAGGCGACGGTGAAGCTCACCGACCAGATCGATGCGTACGGCGAGGCGATCTACAGCCGCAGCCACGCCGCCTTCGTGTTCAGCGCGCCGCTGGCTATCGGCAGCGGCCTGCGCGCATGGGACAACGCCAACCAGAAGCTGGCGAATATCGATACCACGCTGCCGGCGGGCAACCCCGCCAATCCGTACGGCGTGCCGACGCCGGTGAACACCAACCTGTGGGACGTGGGCCAGCGCAATAAGCGCGACCGCACCATCTTCACGCGCTTTCTCGGCGGGCTGAAAGGACACACCGGCGCGTGGGATTGGGATGTCTCGGCCGAGCACTCCGAGAGCAGCCTGAAGGAATACGTCACCAACTTCGGCAACCGCTACGCGTTCCAGTCCTTGCTTGCCGACGGTGGCTACAACTTTGCCGCCAACAGCAACTCGCCGTCGGCGATCGATGCGCTGCGCTTGTCCACCATCCGCCCGGCGGTCTCGCGCCTGACCGCGGTGAACGCCACCGCCAGCACCCAGCTGTTCGATCTGCCGGCCGGCACGGTGGGCTTCGCGGCCGGCTACGAGTTCCGCAACGAGTCGATCAACTCGCGCACTTCGCAGGCGGTGCTGTCCGGCTCCGAACTGCGCCCCGCCATCGACGTGATCCGCGGCTCGCGCGACGTGCACGCGGGCTATGCCGAGTTCAACGTGCCGATCCTCTCCACCTTGGAAGCGGGCATCGCCGGACGCCTCGACCACTACAGCGATTTCGGCAATGCCTTCGCGCCGAAGTTCTCGCTGCGCTACCAGCCGCTGGACTGGCTGCTGCTGCGCGGCTCGTACTCGCGCGGCTTCCGCGCGCCGTCGCTGCCGGAGATCACCAACAGCACGGCGGTGAGCTACAGCACCGTGGTCGATCCTTATGATCCGATCACGCCGGGCCAGCGCCGCGGCTATACCGACGTATTCGCCGCCAACCCGAAATTGCGGCCGGAGCGCTCGCAGAACTACAACGGCGGCTTCGTCGTTTCGCCCAGCGCCGACACCAGCTTCGGCGCGGACTACTACCACATCGTGCAGCGCGGGATCATCGGCCCGGACGACGATGCCACCCTCGTCGTGCGCAAGGACCCGCGCGTGCAGCGCGATGCGCAGGGCCGCATCAGCATCATCACCAACCAGTACCGCAACCAGCAGAGCCTCACCACCGACGGTGTGGATTTCACCTTCCACCAGGCATTGCACACGGCCGACGCCGGCGACTTCGCGCTCGACGGCAACTGGACACGGCTGCTCAAGTACAGCCAGCCGCGCGTGGCCGGCGATGCGCCGGTGAACGGCGCGGGCAGCAATATCTTCGGCTCGCTGCCGAAGTGGCGCGGCAGCACCGGCCTGACCTGGAGCTACCGCGACTTCGCCAGCACGCTCACCTGGTACTACGTGGGCGGCTATCAGCAGAACCCGGACAACCGGCTCACGCCGGCCTATCCGGAGCGGGTGAAGGCGTGGAGCACCTTCGACCTCAGCATTGCCTATACCGGCCTGCCCGGGACCACGCTGACCCTGGCCGTGCAGAACCTGCAGAACCGCCGGCCGCCGTGGGATCCGTCGAACACCTACTACGACCTGACGCAGGCCGATCCGCGCGGACGCTATGTCTACGTCGGCGCCGATTACCGCTTCTGAGTGCCGCAGCGTGAAGCCCTCTCCCTCCGGCGACCCGCAGGGAGAGGGGAAACAATTTGCGGCGCCGATGAACACCCTTCCTTTCGACAGCCAAACGCCGATCGCATGAAGCTGCCGCGCTCGCTGCTGAACGCGAAAACTTGCGCGTTTTCAGCGGGCCGCGGCGCGGTTACATTCCCGCTGCCCCGTCTTGGGAATCCTGGGAATGCGCCGCTTTTTATCCATTGTCGCGATGAGTGTGGTGCTGGCCGCGTGCCAGCATCATGCGTCGTCGTCGCGCGATGGCGAGGTGGCCGCGAATTTTTCGCCCGGCATCATGCCGGAGGATTTGGCCGTCCATTTCAGCGCGCTGTCCGCGCCGCCGCTGCGCGACCGTTCGCCCGGCGGCCAGGGCGAACAGCGCACCGTCGATTATCTGATCGCGCAGTTCCAGCGCATGGGCCTGCAGCCCGGCGCCGATGGCCGCTGGACCCAGGACGTGCCCTATGTGCGCGGCAGCGTGGTGCACCCTGAGCGCATGACGCTGCAGATCGACGGCGGCGCGCAGCCGCTGTCGCTGGCCTACGGCATCGACATGGTCGCCAACTCGCCCGCCAACCTGGCACAAGCGGCGATCGCGCATGCGCCGCTGGTCTTCGTCGGCTACGGCATCGACGATCCGGCGCAGGACTGGGACGACTACGCGGGCGTGGACGTCAAAGGCAAGACCGTGGTGGTGCTGGCCAACGATCCGGGCTGGGGCAGCCAGGACCCGGCGCTGTTCCATGGCCGCACACCCACCCTGTTCGGCTCCTGGCGCTACAAGCAGGAACAGGCCGCGCGCCACGGCGCGGCGGCGATGTTCGTGGTGCACGACGAAGCGGCCTCCGGCTATCCCTGGGATAGCGTGCGCGAGCGCTGGGGCAGCCCCTGGTACACCTTGCCGGGCGATGCGGCCACGGCGACCGCGATCGGCGGCTGGCTGAGCGACGAGGCGGCGCGCAAGCTGTTCGCCAGCGCCGGGCAGGATTTCCAGGCGCTGCGGGCCGCCGCGCATCGCCGCGGCTTCCATGCGGTGACGCTGGCGGCGAACGCCACCCTCTCCCTGCAGAGCACGCTGACGCACGGCGTGTCGCCCAACGTGATCGCCCGCATGCCCGGCTCCAAGCATCCCGACGAAGCCATCGTCTACGCCGCGCACTGGAATCACCCGGACGCGCGCGACAGCCAGTCGCTGCACGGCGTGGCCGAAAGCGCGGCGGGCCTGGCCGGCCTGCTCGAACTGGCCGAAGCCTTCGCCCATCGCGCGCCCAAGCCGCACCGCAGCGTGCTGTTCGTCGCGCTGACCATGGAGGAATCCGGCCAGCTCGGCTCGCGCTGGTATGTCGACCATCCGCCGGTGGCGCTGGAACACACCGTCGCCGAGATCCAGCTCGACGCGCTGCCCTGGCTGGGCCCCAGCCGCGACCTGGACGTGCTCGGCTACGGCCAGTCCCAGCTCGACGACTATCTGGCCGAAGCGCTGCGCCAGCAGCATCGCCATATGCGTTCCGCCGACGAACAGGCCGGCATGCAGCTGTTCCGCTCCGACGCGCTGAGTTTCGCCACGCGCGGCGTGCCGGTGCTGTACGCGCGCTCCGGCCTGGACCTGCGCGACGGCGGCGACGCCGCCGGACGCAAGCGCTACGGCGACTACCTCGCCGCCAGCGCCATCGCCCCACCCGCCGGCAGCGCGCCGAGCTGGGACCTGCGCGGCCTGGTGGAAGACCTGCGCGCGCTGTTCATGGTCGGCGGCAAGCTGTCGATGGAAACCAACTACCCGCAGTGGAAACCGCTGGCCAGTTTCCACCGCCCTGTGACGGTGGTCGCGCGCTAGCGTTTTCGAACCCCGTCATTACGCGCAAGCAAGATGCACCGTGGCAAGCTGCGCGCGTCGGGTTCTTCCGCAGCATCCATGACCGAGCCATCCCTCCACGTCCTGCTCGCCGGCGCCACCGGCCTCACCGGCGGCTGCGTCCTGCGCGAACTGCTGGCCGATCCGGCCGCCATCCGCATTCTCGCGCCTGCGCGGCACGCGCTGCCGCGCGCGCCGCGGCTGGAAAACCCCATCGGCATGCTTCATCGCGTATTGCCGCAGCTGCAGGCGCCGGTGGACGTGGCGATCTGCTGCCTGGGCACCACCATCGCCAAAGCCGGCTCCCGCGAAGCGTTTCGAATGGCCGACTACGACCTGCCGCTGGCGGTGGCCAAGCGCGCGCGCAAGCTTGGCGCACGGCATTTCCTGCTGATGAGCTCGCTGGGCGCGAACGCGAAGTCGCGGACGTTCTATACGCGGGTCAAAGGCGAGCTGGAACAGGCGCTGATCGAACAAGGCTGGCCACAGCTGACCATTGTCCGCCCGTCGCTGCTGCTGGGCACCCGGCCCGAATTCCGGCTGGGCGAAGCTATCGCCACGCCGTTCTCGCTGATGCTGCCCGGGCCGTGGCGCGGGATTCGGGTTGAAACGGTTGCGCGTGCGTTGTGGCGGTTGGCGCGCGAGCCGGGGGAAGGGATGCGCATCGTTGAATCGAACGAGTTGCGGCGTCTTGGTGCGACGTAGAGCAAGCAGTTCTGCCGCCCAATCAGCATCGTCGCAAGCCTTGCCCCCTCACCCCAACCCTCTCCCCGGCGGGGAGAGGGAGATGCAGGGCATCGCGAAGATCGAACGCAGAGCACGCGGCGCAGCCGCGGCGTTCTGCTTGCGCGCTTTTGCTCTGGCTTTTGCTCTGGCTCTTGATCTTCCGGGTCCCCTTGGCAAGGCGGTGAGGGCTGGACGATCAGGCCCCGCAGGGGGCGAGGACAGGAGTCCTCGCCTTTTTGAAGGGACATGGATGTCCCTTCAAAAAGCCCGGCCAGCCCTCACGGACCCTCCGATGGCTTTGCCATCGGAGGGCGCCGCGCAGGGTGCCTTTTCTTCTTGGTTACTTCTTCTTTGGGCAAGCAAAGAAGAAGTAACTCGCCCCGCGGCAGCGGGGCGAAACCCTCGCCAAAGGCGAGACACGTGTGCGTCAGCACGACAATCGAGCGATACAGTCACTGGATTCCAGCCTACGCTGGAATGACGAGCTGAAAGCAGATTCCAGCCTACGCTGGAATGACGAGCTGAAAGTAGATTCCAGCCTGCGCTGGAATGACGAGCTGAAAGCGGATTCCTGCCTGCGCTGGAATGACGAGCTGAAAGCGGATTCCTGCCTGCGCTGGAATGACGAGCTGAAAGCGGATTACTGCCTGCGC
>Ga0207667_10000183_pt1 | contig 91183 bp, 89 predicted proteins | sample KBSCornC52_FD_184301 | JGI IMG/M metagenome (GOLD analysis project Ga0207667, IMG submission 184301) | Corn rhizosphere microbial communities from Kellogg Biological Station, Michigan, USA - KBS Corn C5-2 (SPAdes) (version 2) | ecosystem: Host-associated > Plants > Roots > Rhizosphere > Soil ... | reverse complement strand
TGAGAAGAACCCCTACGATCACGCCTTGTTGATGACAGAACCGTAGGACTCGATTTCGCACGCGGCAATAGCGCTTTGTGCTTAGGAACCGAACGAAACGCACAATCGTCAAAAATTTTTCGGCAGAACAATTTTTGATCGAAATCGAGAGAGCCGCCGCACTTTTAGGCACCGTTGCAGTTTGCGATTTCTGAATCTGCGACCGGCTATCAGACCGACAAGTTTTGAGAGAAATTCCGCGAGCGCGGGCATAGAAGCTGCGGATGCTTTGCACCGACAGACGTGAAGGCGATTCACACCAACGCGCGCGCCTCATACAAATTCAACAAAAAGCTGAAACGATGAGTACACAAAGCGCGGACGCTGGTCGAAACCTCCGTGGCCGTATTCAGGCAAGATGGCCTTGGAAACTACTGAGACTGCCCGCTTCATGACACTAGTATGAACCACCCCCTAGTGTCGCAGGAGTCCTTTTGCAAGGTTTGGACGCATGCTCATTCCGCATGGCTGTCAGACGTTGCGGCGCAGCAATAACGCCCCATGTGCAGTCCGAGCGGCCACCAGAGGGGCCGTACGGAGAGGCAGATGTATACGAGTTATTCGAACGGCGAGGTCTACGGCACGCGGTTCTTCAACTGGGCGGTGATCGTTGGCGCGGCGGCCCTTGTGGCCCTGGCGTTCAACAGCCTGGCGCCGGTGCAGGGCACGCAGACGGCGGCGGCACCGGCACACACGGTTGTCGTCAGCGCGGACAAGGGTCACGCCGGTTAAGCGGCGATCTCCTCGAGGACCACATCGTGTCCCCACAGGAGTTCGACATGGCCAAGCACATGCTCCTTGGTCTGATTGTGCAGCGGCACGCCGCGATGCATGTGATGTTCGAGATAGAGCGTGCGGTTGCCCTTAAGGTCCGCATGCGCGACCTGGATGTTGGGATCGCCTGACGTATCGTACTGACGGGCAAGCGCGGCACGCACCTCCCGGTAACCGCGCTCGTTGTGGATCGCGGAGACCTTGTAGGTCTCCGCATCCGCTTTATCGAACAGCGCAAAAAAGCGGAAATCGCGCATCAGCTTGGGCGACAGATACTGTTCGATGAAGCTCTCGTCGCGGTAATTGGCCCAGGCGTATTTGAGCGCGGCCATCCAGTCGCCCGCACCGGCAAGATCGGGAAACCAGTCGCGGTCCTCGTCCGTCGGCCGCTCGCAGATGCGCCTGATGTCGTCCATCATCGCGTAACCGAGCGCGTAGGGATTGATGCCGTAGTAGCGCTTGTCGCCGAACTCGGGCTGGAAAACGACGCTCGTGTGGCTGTGCATGAACTCCAGCAGCGAGCCTTCGCTGATCTGCCCGCGGTCGTAGAGCAGGTTCATGATCGTGTAGTGGACGAAGGTCGCGCAGCCCTCGTTCATGACCTTGAGCTGGCGCTGCGGATAGAAGTACTGCGCCATGTTGCGCACGATCCTCAACGTCTCGCGCTGCCACGGCTTCAGCGAAGGCGAATGCTTCTCGAGAAAGTAGAGGATGTTCTCCTCGGGCAGCTTTTCGTCGATGTCGAACTCGGCATCGGGGTCGGGCGTTGCCGGTGCGGCCGGCGGCTCGATGCCGGCAGGCAAGGTGCGCCACAACTCGCTGTACGCCTCCTCCTCATACGCTATGCGGCGGCGGTGCTTTTCGAGCACGCGCTCTCTCGACGGCCGCGGCGGGCGGCGGTAGCGGAACACACCCTGGTCCATCAGCGCATGCGCCGCATCGAGCACCGCCTCGACCTCCTCGCGGCCATGACGCTCCTCGCAGGCCGCGATGTAGCGCTTGGCGAAGGCGAGATAGTCGAGAATGCCTTCCGCGTTGGTCCACTGGCGGAACAGGTAGTTGTTCTTGAAGAAGTGGTTGTGCCCGAACGCGGCATGCGCCATGACCAGCGCCTGCATCGTCATCGTGTTCTCCTCGAGCAGGTAGGAGATGCACGGGCTTGAATTGATCACGATCTCGTAGGCGAGCGCGGAATAGCCGGCGCGATAAAGCGTCTCCTCGCGCGCGAACAGCTTGCCGAAGCTCCAATGGCTGTACATCAGCGGCATCGCCATCGAAGAATAGGCGTCGAGCATCTGCTCCGACGAGATGATCTCGATCTGGTTGGGGTAGACATCAAGCCCCAAATCCTTGACCGCAATCTCCTCGATGGCCTTGTAAGTGCGATCGAGCGTCGCGAAATCCCATTCGGCGCCACTAAATAAGAGCTCAGTCACTGTGCAGCGCTCCCAACCCCAAATAGCGCGTCACCCTGAGGTGGCCGCCGAAGGTGGCCCTCGAAGGGCGGCGCGTGCTTGGCCACATGCTTCGAGGCGCTGCTTCGCAGCGCACCTCAGCATGACGAAAGCGGAGCATGGAGTCGCGCGCAGCCATCATGCCTCCGTTTTCCGGAACAGTTCGTGGAACACGGGGAAAATATCTGCCGGGCGGGCGATGCGTTTGGTGGCGAAGTTGTCCCAAGCGCCCGCAACGGTTCGATAGGCGCGCCACAGTTCGGCGCCGGAATCTTCCGAGGCGAAGACTTCCATCTCGCGTTCGTCCAGGATTTCAATATAGGCGTAGTACTGGCAGAGCGGCATGATCTGGGTATTCAGCAGCTCGACACAGTGGCGTGCATCGCCGGTTTGGGTGTAGCCGTCACTGGCCTGCGCCGCGTAAATATTCCAGTCGGAGGTCGTGTAGCGCTCCTTCTGGATCTCGAGCATTTTGTCCAGCGCTGTGGAGACGATCGTTCCGCCTGACTGGCGCGAATAGAAGAATTCCTGTTCGTCGACTTCCTGCGCATCGTGGGTGTGGCGGATGAAGACAACGTCGACCTTCTCGTAGCGGCGCTTCAGGAACAGGTGCAGCAGCATGTAAAAGCGCTTGGCAAGGTCCTTCTCGCGCTCGCCCATAGAGCCCGAGACATCCATCAGGCAGAACATCACCGCCTGGCTGGTCGGCACCGGTTGCTCGGTGAAGGCGTTGAAGCGCACGTCGACCGGATCGATGAAGCCCACCCATTTGCGCTTGGCGTTGGCGCGGGCGAGTTGCTCTTTCAGCGCGCTGATACGCTCGCGCGTCTCCTCCGTCTGCGGCTCCTCGCGCTCGGCGCGGTCGAGGTTCTCTTCCAGATCCCGCACATCGCCGAGGCTGGGACGGCGCAAAGCCAGCCTGCGGCCATAGGCGTTGCGCATGGTACGCATGAGATTGATCTGATTCGGCGAGCCCGCCGTCGTAATGCCCGCGCGCCGCCAGGTCTTCACCGCCGTGTCCTTGAGCGTCGTGCGGACGAGATTGGGCAGCTCCAGGTCCTCAAAGAAGATGTCGAGGACCTCTTCCTGCGTCATCGTGAATTCGAAATCGTCCTCGCCCTCACCCGAATCCGCAGCCTCCTTGCCGTGCGCGCCGCCACCGCCCGATTTCGGCTTCTTGATCTCGTCACCGGGCGTGAAGTCGCGGTTGCCGGGCAGCACGAAATCGCGCTCGCCGGACGCCTTCGGGTCGAGACGGAAGCGCGGCTCCTTCGTGCCTCTGGTCGAGATCTTGATCTTTCGGTCCTTGGCAAGATCGGCGACTCCAGACTCCTTGAGCGATTTCTGCACCGCCTCGCGGATCTGCACGCGTGCGCGTTTCAGGAAGCGCTGGCGATTGCCGAGGCTTTTGCCCTTGGGATTGAGGCGCCGGTCGATGAAATGAGTCATGCAGCAAAACCCGTCACCCTGGGCAAGCCGGCCGGCAGGCCGGCGCAGGCCCGGGACCCATCGAGACGCTGCGCCCTGGGTCCCGGCACGCGCTCACTGCGTTCGCTTGGCCGGGATGACAACATAGGAGTGACTACCCCGCCTTGTTGACGCGCATGTACCACTCGACGAGGCGGCGCACCTGGCGGGGCGTGTAGCCGCGCGTGAGCATGCGTTTGACGAACTCGTTGTGCTTGGTCTGCGTGTCGCTGTCCTTCTTGGACTCGAACGAGATCACCGGCAGCAGATCCTCCACCTGCGTGAACATGCGCTTTTCGATCACGGAGCGGATTTTCTCGTATGCGGTCCATGCCGGATTGCGCCCGTCATGCTGCGCGCGGTAGCGCAGGGCGAACTTCACGACCTCGTTGCGGAAGTCCTTCGGATTGGCGATGCCGGCCGGCTTCTCGATCTTGGATAGCTCGTTGTCGAGCGCGCCGCGGTCCAGCAGCTGGCCGGTGTCGGCATCCTTGAAGTCCTGGTCCTCGATCCACGCATCGGCATAGGCGATGTAGCGGTCGAACAGGTTCTGGCCGTATTCGCCATAGGATTCGAGATAGGCTTTCTGGATTTCCTTGCCGATGAACTCGGCATAGCGCGGCGCCAGCTCGGCCTTGATGAATTCGAGATATTTCTTCTCGGTCTCATCGGGATATTGCTCGCGCTTGATCGACTGTTCGAGCACATACATCAGATGCACCGGATCGGCGGCGATCTCGTTGACGTCAAAGTTGAACGTCTCCGACATCGTCTTGTAGGCGAAGCGGGTCGAAATCCCCGTCATGCCCTCGTCGATGCCGCCCTGGTCCTTGTATTCCTGCAGCGTGCGGGCCTTGGGGTCGGTGTCCTTGAGCTTCTCGCCGTCATAGACGCGCATCTTGGAGGTAAGGTTGGAATTCTCGTGTTCCTTAAGCCGCGTCATGACGCAGAACTTGGCCAGCATCTCCAGCGTCTCGGGCGCACAATGCTCGGCACCGAGATTGGAGCTGCCCAGAAGCTTCCGGTAGATCTGCGTCTCTTCGGTCACACGCAGGCAATAGGGCACGGTGACAACGCAGATCCGGTCGAGGAAGGCCTCGTTGTTCTTGTTGGCCTTGAATACCGTCCATTCCGCCTCGTTGGAATGGGCGAGGATCGTGCCATTGAAGGGTATCGGCCCCAACGTCTCGGTGCCGATGTAATTTCCTTCCTGCGTGGCGGTCAGGAGCGGGTGCAGGACCTTGATCGGCGCCTTGAACATCTCGACGAATTCGAGCAGGCCCTGATTGGCGCGGCACAGCCCGCCCGAGAACGCGTAGGCGTCCGGATCGTTCTGGCTGAAATGTTCGAGCTTGCGGATGTCGACCTTGCCGACGAGCGCCGAAATGTCCTGGTTGTTGTCATCCCCCGGCTCGGTCTTGGCGATCGCCACCTGGCGCAGTTTGGAGGGATAAAGCCGCGCCACCTCGAATTTGGAGATGTCGCCGCCGAACTCGTCCAGCCGCTTCACCGCCCACGGGCTCATGACGTTGCCGAGCCGGTGCTTGTCGATGCCGTATTTCTCGGACAGCAGATCGGTGAGCTCGCCGGAGCGGAACAGCCCCAGCGGGGACTCGAACACGGGTGAAATCTGATCGCCGGCTTTCAGCACATAGATCGGATGTTTTTCCATCAGATCCTTGAGCCGCTCCGCGAGCGAAGACTTTCCGCCGCCCACGGGGCCGAGCAAATAGAGAATCTGCCGCTTCTCCTCCAAACCCTGCGCCGCGTGCTTGAAGTAGCCGACGATGCGCTCGATGGTGTCTTCCATGCCGAAGAAGCCGTCGAAGGCACGGTAGACCTTGATTGTGCGGTTGAAGAACATGCGCCCGAGACGCGCATCCTGCGCGGTGTCCACGAGTCCGGGTTCGCCGATCGCCGCCACCATGCGTTCCGCGGGGCTGGCGTAGAACATCTTGTCGTCGCGCGCGGCGAGCAGCCAGTCGCGGAGCGACATGGTCTCGTATTTTTCGCGCGCGTAATCGCGGGTGAACATGTCGAAGACGTCGAGCGTGGTCATCCTGACCTTCTCCTGCTTCGCTTACCGTGCCCTCCACGACTCTTAGATCGTGACCCTTCCGGGACATGGCAAGACGGTTAACCCAGCATCAGGGGAATTATTTTCGGATTCCCCTGATGAATGCATGCTGAAATACTTGTTCAAAATGGCATTGATCTGGATCGCAGCTCTATCGACAATTGGTTACTCGCGCCCGCCTGGCACGCGTTCCCCCCTTTAACAATTCTCTATCGTCATCAATCTCGCCAGCCTCTTGCGCAAACCGCTTTGGCGACTCTTCAGGCCCGGTCGATTTCGAGAATCATACGCTTATTCACGGAGTTGCGGAAGCGTGCCGCATATTTTCACACACAGCGTCACACAAAGGTCACGGCTTGGAACGGGATTTAAGACAATCGCGATCAGACATTCATGCGTGCGGCAACTTCGCGTCGAGCGTAAAATATGCACCGAAGAGATTCGATTCTCGCGGAACGGCCCGCGGCGTTAGTTATATATCGTCGCCCAAGTCGTGCTTTTTTCTGCGCGCGTGTTCGCAAACGAACTCTGCGCGCCGCGCAACTGCTCCCCGGTAGAGCATCGATACTGTCAGATGAACAAATTCCGTGCACATCCGCGGTATCGCCGCCTGTGCAACGAAATGCCGCGCAGAGTCCGTTCAGCGGGCCGCGACTTGACGTTGCGGCGCGGACGTTCCGGACTCCGAAGCGTCCTGATCGAGAACGGCGGTCAGAAATTGATCGGCAGCGACATCGGCATCGGCGAAATCCGCGAAGATCGGCGTCCCGTTCGTCAGCGTAAGACGGCCAAGGTTGGCCTTGTCGAAGCTCGCATGCGCCACCCTTGCGCCGCGCATGGAGATGCCGCGCAGATCGGCGTTGGCGAAGTTGGCGTCGCGGATATCCGCACCGTCGAACTTCGCCGCCTGAAGCTGGCTGCCGGAGAAGTCGATGCCGATCGCGATCGCGCGGCGCGCCGACAATCCCGTCAGCGGCCTGCCGACGAGCAGATGCTGCAGGGGACGCAGATCTTCGCCGTCGAAGTTGGCGGGTCCGCCACTCTTGCCGCCGCTGGTGATCCATTCCTGATGGGCATCGAGGCGCGCTTTAAGTTCTTCGAACCGCGCTTCCGTTTCCGGCGACACGTCCTTCACGCAATCTGCGAGCGCTTCAGGCGGAACGGCAAGCTCGTTCAGGTTCACACCGGTGAGAACGGCATCCTTGAAGGTCACATTCGTCAGCCTGGCGGAACGGAAGCTGGCGCCGTGAAGCAGTGCGCCGGTGAAGTCGGCGCCGTCCAGCTTCGCGTTTCCGAAGGACGCGCTCTTGAGCGAGCAATTGGAAAAATCGACGCCGGCATTTCCTTTTTTTGTGCGCTCGCGGTCGGTGAACGTGATCCCGTCTGCGCCGATGAACATCATCATGGCGGCGCGCAGATCGGCATGGTCGAGCACGGCATAGGACAGGCGCGCGCCTTTGAACGATGCCCCACGCAGGTCGGCGCGGACCATGCGCGCCGATTGCATGTTGCAATTGCGCAGATCCGCACAATAAAGACTGGCGCGTTCGAGATTGGAGCCGCACATGACGGCGCCAACCAGCGAGGCACCCGCCAAATCCGCCTCGACCAGATTGCGGTTGGCGAGATTCAGCCCATCGAGATTGGCGTGGGCGAGCTGCGCGCGAATTCCACCGCGGTGCGTCGCATAGCGCTCATGCGCCGCGAGGACAGAGTTCAGTTCTTCCTGTGTCCGCGCCACGCGCCCTCCGCCATAGAAACTTTTCAGCATCTATGCCCACCAAAGCCACACGCGAACCCCAGCCGTTCCGAAGCGCGTTGCGAAAACCTAATCCGGCGGTCGGAAACAAGGTCTTAAGGGGATCCGATACGGCGACTCGCGGCTCTCAACGCACTGGAACCAAAGAAATTTTTTGCCCGGAATTGCCGTTCACTTTCGCTTGCCCAGCGCGTGTTCTTGGGCGAAGCTTCCTCACATGGAAGCGCTGGACCTGACGGTCAGAGCGGCGCGGGCCGCAGACGCCGCCGAGATCGGGCGCGTCTATATCGATTCCTGGCACGACACCTATCCCGGTGTCTTATCGAAAACACTGCTGTGCGCGATGACGCCCACGGGTCAGGCGGCGCGCTGGCGCGCCGCGATCCTGCACAACGAGCTGGTGCTGGTGGCCGAGCATGCGGAGCACGGCATCACCGGTATGGCGAGTGCGGGCCCGACGCGCGATCGCGACATCGGCTTCGATAGCGAGGTCTATACGCTTTACGTCGATCCGTCGTTTTACGGACGGGGCGCCGGACGCCAGCTTCTCAACGGCGCCTTTGCGCAACTGCGCAAGCGCGGTTTCCGCTCTTGCGTGATCTGGGCCCATGCCAGGAACAACGCGCGCTTCTTCTACGAAGCGATGGGCGGAAGGCTCATTGCCGAGCGCACCGCCAAGATGATGGGCGATGCCGTGCCGGAAGTCGCTTTCGGCTGGAAGACCCTGACATTGGCCGAACGCAGAAGCATGGCGCGCTGATCAGGCGCTGGCGCGCGCGATCAGTTTGCGCAGGAATGTCTCGCAGGCGGCGAGTTGGGATAGCGCCACGAACTCGTCGGGCTTGTGCGCCTGATCGATCGAGCCGGGGCCGCAGACCACCGCGGGAATTCCGGCCTGCTGGAACAACCCCGCTTCGGTGCCATAGGCCACCGTGTCGACCGCGTTGGCGCCCGAGAGTTCGCGCGCCAGCGCCACCGCAGGTGAGTCCGGATCGAGAGCCAGTCCCGGATAGCTGGTCAGCACCTTGGTCTCGATCGCCGCATCGGGCGCGCCGGCGCGGTATTTCGGCAGGATCTCCGAGTTCGCGAGTTCTCTTGCGCGCGCCACCACCGACATCGGATCGCGTCCTGGAAGCATGCGGCATTCCCAGGTGATGACGGCCTCGCGGGCGAGGATGTTGAGCGCCGTGCCGCCGGATATGACGTTCGCCTGTGTGGTCGAATAGGGCGGATCGAAGCGCGGATCGCGGTCGTCCTGAAGTTCGATCCCAATCCGGCCAAGCGCGGCGATGAAGTCGCCCGCCATCATCACGGCGCTTGCACCCTTGTGAGGCGCGCTTGAATGACCTTCCAGGCCGTTGCAGCGCGTGCGCACGCCCGTGCCGCTTTTGTGGGCGCCGACAACTTTCATCTCGGTCGGTTCGCCGATGATAGCGAGCGCCGGCTTGATACCTGCATCTGCGAGATCGGCGAGAAGGCCCGGCACACCGGCACAGCCCACTTCCTCGTCGTAGGAGAAGGCGAAATGGATCGGCCGCGTGAGCTTTGCCGAGGCGATGTCCGGCACCAGCGCGAGCGCGATCGCCACAAAGCTTTTCATGTCGCTGGCGCCGCGGCCGTAAAGCTTGTCGCCGCGCACTTCGGCCGCGAACGGATCACTCGACCAGGCCTGGCCGTCCACCGGCACGACATCGGTGTGGCCGGAGAGGACATAGCCGCCGTCGCCCTCAGGACCGAAACTGGCGAACAGATTGGCCTTGTTGCCGTCCTTGTTGAAGGTACGCCGCGAGCGTCCTCCGCCCTCTTCGACCAGCGCCTGGGCGAAATCGATCAGCGCGAGGTTCGACCCGCGGCTTGTCGTGTCGAAGGCGATCAACCGCTTTGCGAGTTCGAGCGCGGAAAGCCGCGACATTTCAGGCATCCACGCTGGAAGCCGGATTGCCGATCACGCTCAGGAATTCGCGCCGCGTCAGCGGGTTCTTGCGGAATTCGCCATGCATGGCGGATGTCACCATGCTCACTCCAGTCTTATGCACACCGCGCGTCGTCATGCACTGATGCGTGGCTTCGATCACGACCGCGACACCCTTGGGCTCCAGGACTTTCTGGATGCAATGCGCGATCTGCGCGTTCATCTTCTCCTGCACCTGCAGGCGGCGCGCGTACGCTTCCACCACGCGGGCCAATTTCGAAATGCCAACGACCTTGTTGGTCGGGAGGTATCCGACATGGACACGGCCGATGATCGGCGCGAGGTGATGCTCGCAGTGGGATTCGAAGCGGATGTCCTTCAGCACGATCATGTCGTCGTAACCTTCGACTTCCTCGAAGGTCCGCAGAAGAAACTCTTCCGGATCGACATTGTAGCCGGAAAACCAGTCCTCATAGGCACGCGCGACGCGCGCCGGGGTATCGCGCAGCCCTTCGCGCGCGGGATCGTCACCGGCCCATAGCAGCAGCGTGCGGATCGCGCGTTCGGCCTCCTCACGCGACGGGCGAGGCTCGGACGGCTTGGGCTGCGCGCTGCAAAAACTCGGCGTTTTAATAACGTCGGACATTGTGGACCTGCGATGAACGATTGATCCCAGGATAACGCCTCAAGCGACGCACTGGATCAACCCTGCGAACATTGGTGAATTGGAGATTGTACAGTCTCCGTTTTGTTTTTTTCCCACTGGCGGGACCTGATCCAAATCTAGCTCTGCGATTCGCTATGTACCCAAAATCTTGATTTCTGATTGCGCGAATCCGCGAATTTTTCTGCTGCCCCCTCCCCCACCCGGAGACCGTCGCAGCGGACGTCTGAACGTCAATGTATCTGCCGGCGCTCGTGCGGGCTTTCGAGCAGGAAGGCGGGGATCTCGGCCTCGAACGCTTCGCCGGATGCGGTCTGCATCTGGTAGCGGCCGACCATGTGGCCCGACGCGGTCGGTAGCGGACAGCCGCTCGTGTACTGGAACGTCTGGCCCGGCGCGATCACCGGCTGCGCGCCGACGACGCCCGGCCCGCGTGCTTCCTGGCTGCGGCCAAGACCGTCAGTGATGTGCCAGTAGCGCGACATCAATTGCACCGGCTCTTTACCGTCGTTCTCGATGGTAACGGTGTAAGACCACAGGTAATGATTCTCGTCCGGGTCCGACTGATCGTCGAGAAAAGCCGGCTTTACCTTGACGCGGATGTTGTGTGTCTTGCGTTCGTAGACGTACATGGCGGGATTATCGCCTGTGCGGCAAGGTGCGCAAGCATAAGGTTTGCGGCGCGTTAACGCAGTCCTAAAACTGTGGCTCTACCGTCACATCCGTCTTCACGGAACTCGCGATAAAGCACTCTTCATGGGATTTATGATGAATCTCGGCAAGCTTCGCGGCGTCGATTTCTGTTCCATCCGCAAAACGGACACGCGGCTTCAACGTGACCCGCGTCATCCACCATTTGCCGCCGTCCTTTTCCAGTAATCCAACGGCATCGTCTTCGTAAGATTCGACCGTGAGCCGTTTGCGCGCGCAGATCGCAAGAAAGGTGAGCATGTGGCACGCGGAGAGCGAAGCCACGAACGCCTCCTCCGGATCGACACGGTCGGCATCGCCCTTGAACGCCGAAGCCGACGACGACGGCACGACGATGGCGCCCGATTTGTACCGCACCTCATGCGCGCGGTTGTAGGTGTCATAGGTGAAATCGGCGCTGGTGCGATGCCAGACGACGGACGCGTGATGTTCGGACATGTTTGCTCCAACAATTGTCATCCCCGGCGAGCATCGCCGCGACAGCGTCGATGCGAGGTCAAGGGGACCCAGGTGGTTAGACCGGTCTCACTCTGTCCACCTGGGTCTCCTTCCCCTCGCGACACTGTCGTGTCGCTCGGCCGGGGATGACAAGTGAACACGTAAACTTAGTATCTCCAGCTCGTCAGGTCGGCGCCTTTCGGCGCCGTCGCCTGGATGCGTGCCAGGATTTTTGGAAGGTACATGAAATTGTAGTGCAGGCGGGAATACGCATTCGGCAGGGCAGGATCGCCATTCCAGCAATGCTCGGCGCGTTCGCCGTATTTCACCTCGCCGCCATAGGCCGGGTTCTTGAGCGTCTCGAGCACATCCTGCGCGTAATAGACGGCGTTGTTCAGATAATACGTGTCGGCGCTGCCGACATAGATGTGAATCTTGCCCGCCAGCTTCGTGCCGAGCTTCGACCAGTCGCGCTGGATGATGTGCGTGAGGTCGTAGTGATCGCGCCAATAAGCGGCCACGCTCTTGTCGATATCGCCGTTCTCCTTGTCGAAGATCGGCTTGGGATAACCGTCGCTGCCGACCGGTGAGAACACGGCTTGCCAGATGTCGTATTGTCCGCCGGAGCGCGTGTGATCGCCTAATGCAAGCTCGGCATGATTGCCGTCTCGCTGGGTGGCGTAGACGATGCCCATATAGTCGCGGATCGCGGGCAGTTCGGTCGCGTAGAACTGGCCCGGCCGCTCATAGGCGTTCTTATCGTCGTAGAGATTGATCGTCTCATAGGCGTGGAAGTCGATCGGATCGGGGCACGCGACGAACGCGCCGTTGTACATGTCGGGATAGAACACCTGCGTGGCCAGCGCCTCCCAGCCGCCCGTCGAACCGCCATAGGTGAAGCGCGCCCAGCCCTGCCCGATGCCGCGGAATTTCTTTTCGATAAAGGGGATCAGCTCCTTGTTGATCGCGTCGCCGTAAGGCCCGAGATTCGCCGAGTTCACCGCGTAGCTGTCGTCGTAATACGGATTGGCGTGCTGGATCTCGATCACCAGGAAACGCGGGAAATCGGGCGAGATCCATTTCTTGTAGAACCCGTAAGCCTCCTGCTGCTGGATGCGGTTGTAGCCGGCAAGCCGGAAGCGCTCGGAATAGTCGGGCTTCAGTTTCGGATCGGGCGGCACGGTGCGGAAGCCATCGATGCCATCCGGAAAATGGCCGTGATTGACCATCAGCGGATAATGCGCGTCCGGATGCGTGTCGAAGCCGGACGGCAGAAGCACATGCGCACCGAGATAAACTGGCCGCCCCCAGTACTTCGACAGCAGCTCGCTCTTGATGCGGATGTGCCTAATGAATGGTGTGTCGGCTTTCGGCGTGATGGGCCCGATCTTCTGGTCGAGCGTGAGCGTGATGCGCGCCGGGTGCGCGGCATCGACGTGAATCTTCATCGGCTTGGAATAGAGATTGCCGGGCTTCTCGTTCCAGTGCTGGCCCTCGCCCATGTCCGGCGGCAGCTTCAGCACACGGCCATCGGCGAGATGGAACGTCTCGTAGCGGTTCAGCACCGCCTGCACCGTGTAGTCGCCGTCCGGCAGCAGCGACAGACTGCGCAACGGCCAGCCGAAGGCTTTGGCGTCGATGATTTCGGTTGCACCCGGCTTCATGCCATCGACCGTCATCCCGAACAGCGCGGGCGAGGCCAGAGGACGATCTTCCGAGATCAGCGTACGCGGTTCTTTGCTGGCACCTTTCGCCACGATGAGTGTGATGTGCCCATCGATCGGGGCTGCGCTCATCGCGGCAGGAAACGAAACGGCGAAGACGGGGCCGGGCGATGCATCAGCGCGCGCTGAACTCCCACCCGGCGCAAACGACGACAACACGGCAATAGCTACAACGAACCACCGGATCATCTTATCCCCCCTTTAACCGTCATCCTGCCAACATCCCGTGGGCTAGCTCTACTCGCACCTCGGGACGACGAATTCCAGATCCCGTCCATGCTCGAGGCGCAGCGGCGGCCGATATTTTGTAAGGGGGAGCGAAAATCACATGACACGGAACACATGGAAACGCCTGCTCGGTTGTGGCGCGCTGGCGCTTGCGATGCTGTCATCGGGTCTTGCCGGCGCACAGACTCCAGGCCAGACGAAGAAATTCAAGACCACGGTGGATTACGTCACGCATTTCTATCCCCTGTGGTTCACCTATTATCAGTCGTCGCTCCTTTCCACGACAAATCGCCTGGCTGGGCCGGCGCGCGTCTCGCCGCTTTACAAGATCGTGGTGGCGATCAACGTCGATACCTATTACGCGAGCGCCTTCCTCGACATGGCCAAACAGCCGGCGATGCTGACAATCCCGGCGACCACGGTGAGCTATTCGATTCTCACGCTTGACCCGTACGGCAACACGCTCGACGTAGGTCTGCCAAAGCAGCAGGGTGTCTATGCGCTGACCGGTCCCGGCTACACCGGCAAGATCCCCAAGGCCGCCACGCGGATCGACATGCCTTACAACCACATGATCCTGATCTTCCGCGCCGACAAATATGCCAGCACTGGCGAGAGCGAAAAGAAGGAGGCCGAATTGTTCCGGCGCTCGCTCCTGCTTCAGTCGCTCAAAGACTGGCGGAAGGACAAGTCCGGCGGCGCCACCGCGATCCTGCCCGAGCTGTTCTTCGCAGCACCCTTCAAGACGGCCGCCGACACGCTTGCCACGCGCAAGCCGCTGACTTTTCTCCAGCAACTCCAGGCGGCCGTAATGTCGACCAATACGCCGCCGATGAGCACGGAGGAACAAGCGCTGTCCGACCGGTTCAACGCGCTGTTCGCAGAGGGCGGCGACATGTTCGAATTCGCCAACGGCACCCAGGCCGCGCATCAGCTGATCCTCGACGACTATCTCACCCATACCGACGCCAACAACTGGATCGACTTCACGAACATCGGCACCTGGAAGCCCCGCGAGTTCCTCGACAGGGCCGCCATTACCGAGTTCATCCAGTACGGCAACAACCATTCGACCGCAGCCTACTATCAGGCCTTCAAGGACGGCGGCGGCGCGCCGCTCAATGGCAGCGACGGCGCAGTCTATGTGATGCACATCCCCAAAAACAGGATTCCGCAGGCCGACCGCTTTTGGTCGTTCACCGCCTACACGCCGCAATCGATCGAGCTGATCCGCAACGATGCGAAGAAGTACAACGTCGCCAGCTATACGCCCGGCCTCGTTTATGACCAGGACGGCGGCGTCACGCTCTATTTCTCGAAAGTCCGGCCGGACGATGCCCCGGAAGCAAACTGGCTGCCCGTGGGGAGCGGGCAGTTCAACATCATGCTGCGGGTCTACGGGCCGGAAGGCGACGTCGAGAAAGGCACTTACAAGCCGCCCGCGATCGTGAAGCGCTAGCTGGAGCCTTTTCGTTTAGGTGGATTATCCCAACCGTCATGGCCGGGCTTGTCCCGGCCACCCATGATCACCCAAGCGGCAGTGAGATCATGGATGGCCGCCGCAAGGGCGGCCATGACGGTATAAGGGAACGCATCTAAACTGAAACACTCTAGACGCGCGCCAGCGCCTGTCCGAGGTCTTCGCAGAGGTCGTCCACATCCTCGAGGCCGACGGAGAGGCGCATCAGGCCGGACGTGACGCCCAGCTCCGCGCGCGCTTCCGGCGACAGGCGTTGATGCGTCGTCGTTTCGGGATGGGTGATGAGGCTTTTGGCGTCGCCGAGATTGTTGGAGATGTCGATCAGGTTCAGCGCGCCCGCGAAACGGAACGCGGCCGGTTTGCCGCCCGCGATCTCGAAGCTGACGATGCCGCCACCCGCTTCCATCTGCGCGCGCGCGAGATTGTGCTGCGGATGATCGGACCGGAAAGGATAGAGCACGCGCGTCACCTTGCGCTGGCCGGCGAGGAAGTCGGCGACGCGCGCGGCGTTATCGCAATGCGCCCGGACGCGCAGGTCCAGCGTCTCCAGGCTCTTGAGATGAACCCAGGCGTTGAACGGGCTCATCGCGGGCCCGGTGTTGCGGAAGAACGCCTGAAGATGATCCTTCAGGAACGTCTCGTCGCACAGCACCACGCCACCGAGGCAGCGCCCCTGCCCGTCGATATATTTTGTCGCCGAATGCACCACGATATGCGCGCCGAATTCCAGCGGCCGCTGTAGCACCGGGCTCGCAAATGCGTTGTCGACGACCAGCCGCGCGCCATGCGCATCCGCGATCTTCGCAACCGCTGCGATGTCGACGATGTCCAGCGTCGGATTGGCCGGGGTTTCGAGAAACAGCATCTTGGTTTCGGGGCGCATGGCATCGCGCCACTGCCCCAGATCGCCACCATCGACCAGCGTGTGCGAAATCCCGAACCGCGGCAGCAGATCGGCGATGACATACCGGCAGGAACCGAACATCGCCTTTGCCGCGACAATGTGGTCTCCCGTATTGAGCCCGGACAGAAGCGCTGCGCTCACCGCCGCCATGCCGCTGGCCGTCGCGCGCGCGACCTTGGCCCCTTCGAGCGCGGCCATGCGGTCCTCGAACATCGAGATCGTGGGATTGGAGAAGCGCGTGTACTGGAAACCCTCATCCTCGCCCGTGAACCGGCCCTCGGCCTGCTCCGGCGACTCGTAGGCATAACCCGAGGTCAGGAACAGCGCCTCCGACGTCTCCTGAAACGCCGTGCGTGTCTGTCCGCCGCGAACCGCGATCGTGCGCGCGCGCCATTTGCCGGGCTTTTTGTTGGTCGCCATGCGCGTTTGTGACGTGCCTTGCCGCTCAGGGTCAAGTTTCTTAAGGTCGCGCCGCGTTCGAACCCCGGCCGGAGATTATGAAGACCATCAGCCATCAAACGGCGCTCGTTTACGTCATGGTCCTCGTGGCGGCGGCGGACGGCATCATCAGCGACAAGGAGCTGAAGACGATCAGCGAGCTGTCCAAAGGACTGCCCGCCTTCCGCGAATTCGATCACACAAGGCTGCTCGCCACCGCCCAGGATTGCGGCGCGATCCTGCAGGAGAACGAGGGTCTGGAGGCCGTGCTCGGTCTGGTGAAGGCCGCATTGCCGGAGCATCTGCGCGAGACCGCCTATTGGCTTTCGCTCGAAGTCGCACTCTCCGACAGCCGCGTCATGCTGGAAGAGATCCGCGTGATCGAGACGATCCGCCGTGCGCTCGGAATCGACCGGTTGATTGCTTCCGCGCTCGAACGCGGCGCGCGCGCACGGTATCAGGTCGCGTGAAGCGCCTGCTTCTCCTGCGCCACGCCAAGGCGGAACGCGCAGGCGCCGACGATCTGAAGCGCGTGCTTGAAAAGCGCGGCGTCAAAGACAGCGCGCGGATGGGACGCTTCCTGCACGACGACGCCTATATCCCCGAACTGATCCTGAGCTCGAACTCCACGCGCACACGTCAGACGGTCGAGCATCTCCTTCCCGAACTGGGCGCAACGCCCAAAATCGAATACCTGGCCGAACTCTATCTCGCCGAGCCGGATGCCATTCTCGCGCTGATCCGCAATGCGCCCGACACCGTCGCATCGCTGATGATCGTCGGTCATAACCCCGGACTCGAACATTGCGCGCTGGCGCTGGCTTCGGTGCCGCTCGAACGCAAGCTGCGCAAACGCTACGATACCATGGACGAGAAATTTCCGACCTGCGCGCTGGCGGTCATCGATTTTGAGATCGGAACGTGGCGCGACGTCGTGCCGGGGCTTGGTGAGCTTGATGCCTTCGTGCGGCCGAAAGACCTCGAAGAGGACTGACTACGGCGCGCCATTCTAGTCCGTCATGGCCGCCCTCCGAGGCGGCCATCCATCTGGCGCGCGTCCGCGCGCCAGAAAACTAGATGTAATCCAGCTCTATCCGTCACATGATGCGATGGAAGTGGGACGGCGGGTCGAGGCCCGGCCATGACGGTTGGGGAGGCTCTAGGCAAAACGCGTCACCCTGAGCTGCGAGCGCAGCGAGCCTCGAAGGGACCGCTAGCAACAGTGTAGCGACATGCCGCTATCAGTCTTACTTCTCCGTCGCGTCATATCCGAGGCGCAGCAACTGGATCGCGCTGCGCACGGTCGTGCCGCCGAATTTGTCGTGCGCCATGCTGCGCGCTTCGCCGTCGCCGAAGTGAAGCCCGTCCGACGCCAGAAATGTGATGCGGAAAATGCCGAACGGCGCCGCGGGCACACGCGGCTCCTTCCAGGCATCGAGCTTCGCAAGAAGGCCGCGTCCGAGCGAAAGCAGTTCCTGCGCCTTGGCAGCAATCTTCGGCGTGTTCGGACCGAACGACGCCAGTTTCTCTTCCGCGCTGATGAAACGGATATTGCCGTCGGTATAGACCGCCACAGCATCCGGCCCGTCGCTCGATCCCAGTTCCGCCACTATGCCCAGAAGCACCTTCGGCGGTACCGCCAGCTTGTGCGCGCGAAGCCAGTCGAAGGCCAGCATGCGGGTGCAGCTATCGCCGTGATCGTCGTTCGCGATTTTGCGGATATTTGCGGCATCGGCGGACTTGGCGTGAAGGACCCGATACAACGGCGCCGACGGCGGGAGCGACTTGTTCTGCAGGAACAGCGCCGGGGTGTCACAGAAGAGAAGGTTATACGCGAAGTTCACGCCCTCGTTTTTGTACGGCGCGGGCAACGCGGCCTGAGCGGCGCCTCCTGCAAACAGAGACAGTAGGACCGCAGCAATAAGACCGTAACGCATGAGACTTACGCAGCTCCCAGTTTTTCAGTGCCGACTTCATGCACCGTGCCGCAGAATTCGCAGCGCGCGCGGATAATGCCATCCGGATCGGCGAGGCCGGCCCGCTCTTCCGGAGAATAGGATTTGAGCACCGACGCGATGCGCTCGCCGTCGCAGTCGCAGCGGAACGCGATCGGCTCTGCGGGAAGCACCCGGACCTCGTCTTCGTGGAACAGCCGCCACAGCAGCGTCTCCGCCGGAAGCGCTGTGTCCACGAGCTCGATGTCTTCGACGGTCGCCAGGATAAGGGACAACCGGTTCCAATCGTCTTCAGAACGTTTCGCGTCGGGCGTTACCTGCAGCATGATCCCGCCGGCGCGCCAACCGGGCGCGCTCTTGCCCGCCTCGAACAGCGGCGCCGCGGCAAGCCGCATGGCGGTGGGCAACTGCTCCGACTGCACGAAATAGGTCTCTGCGGACTCCGCGATCCCCGATGGCGAAAGCGCGACGATGCCCTGGTAGGTCTGGCCACCGGTCCTGGGCTCGATCGTGATCGCGAGCGAGCCCTTGCCCGCGAGCGTTTCAAAAGATGGGGCTGCGCCCAGTTCGGCGGCGCGGCTTTCGTTGAACCGCGCGAACCCACGCACGCCGCGCGGTTTGCCGTCGCCTTCCCCGTAATAATCCGTTGAAACCAGATCGAGCGGACCATCGCTTTTGGTCTGCACGGTCAGGCGTCCATCGAGCTTAAGCGTCGTGCCCAGCAAAGCGCTGAGCGCAACCGTCTCACCCAGCACACGCGACGCAGCTTCGGGCAGCGCATGCGCGCTCAACGCCCGAGCCGATGCCGCATCGAGGCGCACGATGCGTCCGCGCACACCGGCGACCGGCAGATCGAACGGCAGAACGAAATCGCCCGGCGGCGCCGGTGTATGACCTTGTGCCGACATGCGCTACGCCGTCCCCACGCCGGAGAGGCGCGCCGAAATTTCCCAAAGGCGCTTGGCGTCGGCATCGCTCTGCGCTTCTTTGGTCGGCGTCGCGAGCTTGTTCTTATAGTAATAACCGCCGCTCTTGCCTTCGACATCGGGCGAAGACGCAAGATAGATGATGGTCTTTGCGCCCTCCTCCGGCGAGATCGCGCCGACGGGCTTGGCAACCTTCAGGACTGTCTGGAAAAGCCCGCCGCTGTTGTCGCCGAAGCGCGTGGCGACGAAGCCCGGATGCAGGCAGTTCGCGGTGATGCCGGTGCCGTCGAGCCGCTTCGCGAGTTCGCGGTTGAAGAGGATGTTGCAGAGCTTCGATTTTCCGTACACGGAGAAACCGGAATAGCGCTTCTGCGCTTGCAGATCGCCGAAATCGAGCCGCGCACCCTTGTGGGCGTCCGACGCCGTCGAGACAATCCGCGCGCCGGACTTGAGATGCGGAAGCAACAGGTTCGTCACCACGAAATAGGCCATGTGGTTGGTGGCGAATGTCATCTCGAGACCGTCTTCGGTCACCTGCCGCGTGTTGAACAGCGCCCCCGCGTTATTGACGAGCACGTCGATCTGAGGCTCGGAGGCCGCGATCTCGCCGGCCACGCGCTTCATCTCGGACAGCCGCGACAACTCGGCGATGTGGGCCTTATGGTCCATGCCGGCATTGGCCCTGCGCAGTTTGGCGAGCGTGGCATCTGCGCGCGCGGCATCGCGTGCGATCAGCACAATGCGCGCGCCGTGTTTGGCAAGCTCGATGGCGGCGACTTCCCCGATACCCGAGGTTCCGCCGGTGATGACGATGGTTTTGGCGGTCATCTGTGACTTTCTCGATCGCGCTCTGACCTAACTAGCATAAACGAACCTCCCTCGCCCCCACGTAGTGGGGGAGAGGGTCGGGGTGAGGGGGTGCCGGGAATCAGAACGCTAATGTCGGCACAGGCGCGGATTGTGAAGCATTTCAGGTTGCGGGGTTCCAGCTTGTGGCTCCCCCTCACCCTATCCCTCTCCCCCAAAGGGGGAGAGGGAATTCCAGACTAGCCGACAATCTCCAAATCGCTGAAGAAGAACTTGATCTCGTTCGCGGCCGTGTCGGCTGCGTCGGAGCCATGAACCGAGTTCGCCTCGATCGATTCCGCGAAGTCCTTGCGGATCGTGCCCGCGGCGGCCTTCGCCGGATCGGTTGCACCCATCACTTCGCGGTTCTTCGCGATGGCGTTCTCGCCTTCGAGCACCTGCACCACGACCGGGCCGGATGTCATGAATTCGACAAGCGAGCGGAAGAACGGCCGCGCGCTGTGCACCGCATAGAACGCCTCGGCCTGGGCGGTGGAAAGGCGCATGCGGCGCGAGGCGATCACACGCAGCCCCGCCTTCTCGAACCGGTCGACGATGGCGCCGGTGTGATTGCGCCGCGTGGCATCCGGCTTGATGATGGAAAGCGTGCGCTCGACGGCCATGACGTGCTCCGGAAAGGTTGGGATTTGCGCGGCCTTATAAAGGCCACACTGCTTTCGGGCAAGCGCATCGAAACCGGCGGGCAAAGGAGGCGTTCAGACGGCGGTTCCGGAGGACTGAACCCCCTCGCCTTCCGGCGCGATGTTTGTGCTATACGCCCCGCGCCATGCTCGTTATCGACAACATCATCGTCCGCATCGCGGGACGCGAGATCCTGAACGGCGCGAGTGCCTCGCTGCCGGCGGGGCGGCGCATCGGGCTCGTGGGCCGCAACGGCGCGGGCAAGTCGACCCTCCTGAAAGTGATCCTCGGCCAGCTGCACACGGACCAGGGCGAAGTGACGTGGCCGCGCGACTGGCGTATCGGCGCGGTGGCGCAGGAGGCGCCGAGCGGTCCGATCACGCTGCTCGACACGGTGCTGAACGCAGACAGAGAGCGCACGGATCTGCTCGCCCGGGCCGAGCACGAACACGGCGCGCACGAACTCGGCGACATCCATGCGCGGCTGGAAGCCATCGATGCCTATTCCGCGCCGGCACGGGCCGCGAGCATCCTCGCGGGCCTCGGCTTCGATGCCGAGGATCAGCTGAGACCATGCTCAGAATTCTCCGGCGGCTGGCGCATGCGCGTGGCGCTGGCTGCGATCCTGTTCTCCGCGCCCGATCTCCTGCTGCTCGACGAGCCGACCAATTATCTCGACCTCGAAGGCGTGTTGTGGCTCGAGGATTATCTCAGGCGCTATCGCGGCTCGGTGATCGTGGTCAGCCACGACCGCGACCTGCTCAACAGCGTGACCGAGTTCATCCTACATCTCGAATACCAGAAGCTCACGCTCTACAGCGGCAACTACGACACCTTCGTCGAGACGCGCGCGATGCGCCGCGCCAACGACCTCGCCTTTGCGAAAAAGCAGGACGCCGCGCGCAAGCACATGCAGGCGTTCGTCGACCGCTTCAAGGCGAAGGCATCCAAGGCGCGCCAGGCGCAGAGCCGCATGAAGATGCTGGAGCGCCTGCAAAAGGTAGAGGTGCCGCCCGACGAATACATCGCCCCGATCCAGCTGCCGAAGCCGCTGGACGCCAGTCCGCCGCTCATCACACTCGAGAACGCGCAGGTCGGCTATGACGGCCGCGCAATCCTGTCCAATATCTCGCTGCGCTTCGATCCCGATGACCGCATCGCGCTCCTGGGCAAGAACGGCAACGGCAAGTCCACGCTCGCGAAGCTCCTGGTCGGCAAGCTCGAGACCATGGGCGGCGAGATCGTGCGCGCGCGCAAGCTCATTCCCGGCTATTTCGCGCAGCACCAGATGGACGAATTCGACGGCGCGATCACGCCGGTGCAGACCCTGGCGCGCCATCGCCCGAAGATGACCGAGACCGAATTGCGCACGCGGCTGGGTTCGATGGGCCTCACCGGCGACAAGGCGCTGACGAAGGTGGGTAGCCTTTCCGGTGGCGAGCGCGCGCGGCTGATGCTGACCATCGCCACGCTCGACAAGCCCAATCTCCTCATCCTCGACGAGCCGACAAACCATCTCGACATCGACGCGCGCGAGGAGCTGCTCGTTGCACTCAACGATTTCGAGGGCGCGGTCGTTCTCGTGAGCCATGACCGCCGCCTGATCGAAGGGACCGTGGACAGGCTGCTGCTGGTCGCGGACGGCAAGGTCGAGCCGTTCGACGGCGACCTCGACGATTACCGGCGTTTCCTGCTGTCGGGTGAGAGCGTGCCCACGCGCCGCGAAGAACCGGCGCCCAAAATCTCCAAGGAAGATGCTCGCCGCGAGGCGGCGGAAAAGCGCAAGGCGCTGCGTCCGCTCAAGGAGAAGGTCGAAATCGTCGAGCACCAGATCGCGGACCTAAACAAGGAGATCGCGAAATACGACAAAGCCCTCGCCGATCCCCTGATCTTCACACAGGACCGCGCCAAGGCGGCCTCGGTGTCGAAGAAGCGCGCCGAAGCGCAACGCAAGCTCGAAGCCGCCGAAACACGCTGGCTCGCAGTGAACGACGAATACGAAGCGGCGATGGCGGAGGTCTAAGAAATAGTTGTCATTCCCGGCCGAAGCGACGCGATAGCGTCGCGAGGGGAAGGGAACCCAACTTGGAAAACACGCACTCGCCCTATCGAAGTTAGGTTCCCCTCCCTCGCGTCGACGCTGACGCGTCGATGCTCGCCGGGAATAACAGTTAAGCTACGCCTTCAGCGCTGCGCGCGCGATGTCGCCCCATTGCTTCTGCTGGCCGCGATAGCGGCTGGGGGCGCCATCGAGGTTCTTGACCACCTGTGCGAACAGCGCGCGCGCCTCGTCGCGGCGTCCGATCTTGCCGAGCAGCGTCGCGTAGCGCACGCGCGCCTCTTCGCCCGCGAAATAAGGAACGAGACCTTTGTACGCGTCCGCTGCCTCGTCGTTCTTGCCCTGAAGTTCGAGCGCGCGTGCGTAGATCATGTGCGCCTCCTCGGAGGAGAATTTCGGATCGGCGGCCTGCAGCGTGTCGAGCGACGCCTGCGCGCCCGCGCCATCGCCATTCAGGAACTGCGCGCGCGCGATCCCCACCAGCAACGCCGGATCGGTCGCGAACTGCCCCTGCAGTGCGCTCCGATAAAGCTCGATCGCATCGGCATACTGGCCGCGCTGGGCGAGCTGCTCGGCGAGCGTGCGCTTGGCATCGACCGAGCCTACCATCTCGACCTCGCGCATGGCGGCGCGGAAATCCTTGTTGGGGTCGATGGCGCGCGCGGCGCCGCGCTTTAGTACCTGCGCGTGACGGCCGCGGAACAAGTCCGGCACGATCACCATGAAGAGATAGATCAAGGGCCCGATGCCCGGCAGGAACACCATCACATAGATCCACGGAAAGACGTTGCCGGTGCGGATCGAATGCACCACGCACAGCACCAGAAGCCCGAGCGAAATCAGCCCGATGGGCGAGGTGAGCATTCCAAGCAGTCCGAACAAGGGCGCCTCCGTGGGAGCGCCCGTTTAGCAAGCGCCGAAAGCCCGGTAAACTGCGTACTATCTCACGCAACTGCAGGGCGCGTTGAAATAGTCACGCATTGTCGCCATCCTGAGGTGCCCGGCGAAGCCGGGCCTCGAAGGATGACATCGCCACGGTGCGTGCTTCCGCCTTCGCCAAGGCTACGGCGGACCAGGAGAATAAGACTCGCCCGCCGTAGCTTTAGCGTAGGCGGGTCGAGGCACCGCTTCGCGGTGCACCTCAGCATGACGAGACCTGAGACTGGTATGCGGGTTTTAAGCGGCCACAAACTGTTCAGGCCTGCTTCTCGAACTTCCCGCTCGGCATCTCTTTCCAATACGTCACGTCGTGACCGGCGGCCTTGGCGTCCTTCCACGCGGCACGAGCGTGACCCAACATCTCTGGATCGCGGCCATCGAACATCAGCACGATGCGGGTGAGATTGTTTGGCTGGTCCCATGCCGGCGGCGCGGCGCCGCCCACCAGAAACAGCACATTTGCCGCGTTCGGGATCGCGTCCTCGACCGTGATCAGCACCGGCTGCTTTGCCGGGTTGCCGTCGCCCGCCTGCGCGTGTGGCAGGAAACTCGCTTCGTCATAGGTCCAGAGCAGCGTGTCGATGGCGTCCACGCGTTCGGCGGATTCGCAGCGGATCGCCGCCCGCCATCCGCGCTCCAACGTGCGCTCGATAAGCCCCGGTAGCACATCTTCCAGTGCTCGGCGTTCAAGGTGATAGAAGAGAGTTTCGGGCATCAGGCGAGGCCGTTGAACGCGAAGTGCGAAAACGTTTTGGTCGCAGGATCATATTCCACCCCGAAAAACGCTGGCCCGCCGTCACAAACCCCTTTTGCCTCGCTGCGCCAATCCGGCGGAGCAATCTTGCGCTGGTCGAAAAAGCCCTTTTCTTCGTCAAGCAGCTCACGCGGAAACGCGTTCATGTATACGATCTTGCGGCCGTGGACGATGAAACCAGCATATTGGCGCAAGAAGTCGTGCGGCCGATCTCGATACGCTCCACGCTTTGCGAAAACATTGTCGAGCGCCTCCGGTAGACGCGTTTCAAGCTCTTTTATCTGGCCCGCGCTGGGTGCCCAGGTCCCTTCAACAGGGCCCGGCGCTGCGCGACTACATTGTCTGAGCAGATCCTTTGCATGCGCCTCGGGAAAAATGGCTCCATCTTTCGGGTCGAGCGGCGGCAAGGCCAAAGCTGGCGTTATTGCAGCGCCCGCTACCAGAAGCGCCCACAAGCCCAGGTTACGCATCCGTACCCCCTCGTAATGCTCCGCCACGCATGCTCCGCGGGCGCTCGATCAATCCCGGCAACACAGCCTCGAGCGCCCTGCGTCGAGGTGGTAGAAAAGAGTCTCGGTCACAGATGTGGCCGGGGAATCTTTGTCCCGCGTCCGCAGAGTTTCTGGTGAGGCACTACCTCGCCGAACTTCCGCGTATCCGGGTCATAGAGCACGCCAAAATTTGTGTCGTCGTCACATATTGCAAGGTCATCGACAATGTGCAGCGCGCCCACCAGAAACAATTTCCGACCATCTTCGATGACGGCGCATGAGCGGATCATGAAATCGTCGCGCGCGGGAAAATGCGCATCCATGTCCGAGTACAATTGCGCCTTTTGCTGGTCCGTTGGTTCCCAGCTATCTCCCAGATCGTAGCTAATGTCCGCGCAGTCGTAGCTAGTTCGTGCTTGCAAGGGACCTGCCCAGAGCGCAGCGCAAGCAAGCGCGGCAAGACAAATCGACGACGACCTCGCCTTCATCGCATCACCCCTCGTAATGCTCCGCCACAAGCCGGTCGAGCAGGCGCACACCCCAGCCCACGCCCCAGCTCGGCACCAGCGATTTCTGTTCGCCGTCCTGCCAGGCGGTGCCGGCGATATCGAGATGCGCCCAGGCCTGTCCTTTGTCGACGAACCGCTGCAGGAACTGCGCTGCCGCGATCGATCCGGCATGCGTCGAGCCGGTGATGTTCTTCATGTCGGCGATCTTGGACTTGATCATCTTGTCATAGCCGGGGCCGAGCGGCAGCCGCCACACCGGCTCGCCGACATCGCGTCCCGCCTCATGAATGCGCTTCGCGAGCTTGTCGTCGTTGGAGAAAAGCCCCGCGTGCTCGCTGCCGAGCGCCACCATGATCGCACCCGTGAGTGTCGCGAGATCGATCACGAAGGCCGGCTTGAAAGTGCGCTGCGTATAGGTGAGCGCGTCGGCAAGTACCAGGCGTCCTTCGGCGTCGGTGTTCAGCACTTCGATGGTCTGGCCCGACATCGACGTCACGACGTCGTCGGGACGCTGCGCCTTACCGTCGGGCATGTTCTCAACGAGACCGATGACACCCACCGCGTTCACGCGCGCCTTGCGCGCCGCAAGCGCACGGATCGCACCGGTAACGGCGGCTGCACCACCCATGTCGCCCTTCATGCCGATCATGCCGGCGCCGGTCTTGAGCGACAGGCCGCCGGAATCGAAGCACACGCCCTTGCCGACAAACGCGACCGGCGCGTCCTTCTTACGGCCGCCGTTCCAGCGCATGACGACAAGCTGGCTTTCGCGCTCGCTGCCCTGCCCCACACCAAGCAGCGCGCCCATGCCGAGCTTCTTCATCTGCGCTTCGCCCAGCACTTCGACGGTGACGCCGAGTTTGGTCAGCTGCTTTACACGGTTCGCGAATTCCACTGGTGACAGGATGTTCGGCGGCTCATTGACGAGATCGCGCGCGAGGAACATGCCGCCCGCAATGGCCTCGAGCGCAGGCCACGCCTTCTTCGCGCCGGCCGCGTCGGCTGTCGCGATAATGACCTTTTTCAGTTTGGTTTCGTGATCGGAGAGATCCTTGGTGCGGTAATGGTTGAAGCTGTAGCTCTTGAGCTGTGCGCCCATCGCCAGATGCGCCGCAAGCTCCGCCGGCTTCATCTTCGCGCCTTTGGGAAGATCGATCTCGAACGTGATCGCGGCTTCGCCGGTGCGCGATACGCGGCCGAACGCTTCGGCGGAAGCGACCTCCGCCGCGTTGCCGTCGAATTCCGACGCCTTGCCAAGGCCCATCAGCAGGATGCGCGACGCGGCCACGCCGGATGGCGCGAGCAGTTCCAGCATCTGACCTTTCTTGCCGGTGAAGCGGCTGACGGACAGCGCACGCTTGATCGCGCCGCCGCTCGCCTTGTCCGCCTTGGCGGCGGCGGGCGTCAGCACCGCCTCGTCCAGCGCACCGACCACCCAGGCACCCGAGGCCACCGGAAAAGGCGCCGTAAATGAAATCTCCATGGTCGTTCCGTCCTGTCCGGTGGTGTTGCGGGTTGTCTTATGGCTGAAGTTGGAACGCGGTGCCAACATCGAAGCCACCATTCGGACCGCCGCCTTCAGTCGTGCCATAGAGAAGGCCCGACGGGTCCTGGATGAGGCCAGCGGAAGGGTTCACGCCGTCGGCGCAATTGGCGAGCGCGCAGAAGCTGTAAACGACATGGTAGGACGAGCCGCTGATCCGGAACACAGTCCCGGCCCTCAGCCCGAACTGATCCAAGCCCAGATTGGCCCCGCCGAAATAGGTCGTCCCATAGAGATCACCTGCCGCATCAAGCATCAGGCCCGCCTGGGGAGACTCTCCATCAACGCAATCCTTTTTCTGACAGAACGCATAGACCACGCTCTGCTGCGAACCGGCGCCGGCCGGCACGATCTTGTAGACCGCCCCGCAGCCACGACCCTTGTTGGCCTTACACGATTTACCGCCACTCTCGGTGACGCCGAATAGATTTCCAGCGGCGTCGAGAACAAGGCTGCCTCTGGGCGCAGAACCATCAGCACAATTGTCGGCCGTGCAGAAATTGTGCAGCACGGTTTCCGTCCACTTGCCGCCGCCACCCGGAGAAAGTTCGAAAGCAACACCGGCACCAAGAGGGAAATGGGTCGCGGCAATCCCGCCGGTATATGTCGCGCCGAAGAGATCGCCCGCTTCATCGAGCGTTACGCCCGCGATAGGCGAGCTCCCGTCGACACAAAACGAATGACCCTTGGCGCAGAAAGAATAAAGCACCGTCTCCTTCCAGACCTGACCATGCCGCGAGAGTGCGAAAACGACGCCGGCGTCTCCATCGCCGCCATATTGGGTCGTTCCATATAGCGGCGAGGCGCCATCATACGCGGCGCCCGCCGACTGCCCCTCATAGGTAAGGCCGTCATTGGGAAAACTGCCGGCACCGCTGTCGGAACAGAATGTGTGAATCTTGTTCAGCGTCCAGCTTCCGCCGTGATGCGGACGCGCGAGTTCGAAGATGCTGCCGCACTCACCGTTGCCGCCTTCGCTGACCGCGCCATAGAGGTTGCCCTTCGTGTCGAGGATCAGTGGCCCGTCCGGCCAGAAGCCAACAGTGTCGTGATCGAACGAATAGAGGCGCACGTAGCCGTATTTTCCTTTGCCGTTGCGCTTCAGTTCGAAGACCGTACCCCAATCGCCGTCGCCGCCTGCGCGCGTAACGCCAAAGAGGTTTCCCGATGCGTCCTGCACCAGCGCTGTTTCCGGCATATCGCCGTCGGCGCACGCAGCCTCAGCACAGAAGCCATGCAAGGTTGTCAGTTGCGCAGCATGGGCGTCGCTGCTGTGCAGGAGCAGAGACCATGCAACGAGCGCCGCGGAGAAAAGGCTGAAACCGGCGAAGCGGACATTTTGGGAAACGCGCATGAGACCCTCCCTCACGTCGATGGGGCAGGATAACATGACTGCTCTGTCATGACCTAGCCGCTTGAATAATTTGCCGAAATCCGGTTGCGGCGGCGAGGGGCGAAGATGCTAGGTTAGGGCGAATCCAAAAGGGGCAAGGCAGGCCGCCTGCCGTCAGCATGGCCATTCGGGTGCCACGACTGTCGTTCTATGTGCTGTCCCAGCTTCTGGGGCCGGCGACGCTTTTTGCGTTCCTGATGACGATCGTGGTGTGGCTGACGCAGTCGCTGCGGCTGCTCGATCTCGTCATCAATCGCGGGCAGTCGGCACCGACTTTCGTCTATCTGACCGTCCTCATCCTGCCGAGCCTGCTCGTCATCATCCTGCCCATCGCCTATTTCGCAGGCTCGCTCTATGCGCTCACCAAACTCAATCAGGACAGCGAACTCGTCGTGATGTCGTCCGCCGGTTACAGCCGCGCGCAGCTCGCCGTTCCCGTCCTTGCCGCCGCCGCCATCGTCATGGCGATCACCTATCTCTGCGGTCTCTATCTCATGCCGGCCGGCCAGCGCGCGATGAAAGACAAGGTGCTCGATATCCGCGCCGATGTCGGCGCCGCACTGCTCGACGAAGGTGAGTTCAACACCCCAGCGCAGGGTCTGACCGTCTTCATCCGCGAACTCAATTCCGACGGCCATATCCGCGGCGTCCTGGTGCATGACAGCCGCAACAAGAAACATCCCATCAGCTATCTCGCCGAGAGCGGCCAGCTCGCGCAGACGCCGGCCGGCGCGAGGCTTCTGATGTTTGACGGCACGATCGAACAGACCGGCACGACCGGTGCGGAGCTTTCGGTCCTGAAATTCAAGAGCTATGCGTTCGATCTCGACCAGTTCGCCGGCCAGCAGCGTTCGACGGATCGCGCGACCAGCGAGCGGTTCTTGGGCGAGTTGCTCTGGCCCTCGCCAACGTTGAAGCCCAAGGTGCGCGCGGCCTATTTCGCTGAAGCCAACAACCGGCTGGCGCAACCGCTTTACTGCATCGCTTTCGGGCTGATTGCGCTCGTCGTCATCGCGCGCGGGCGGCGGGTGCGCGGCGCGCAGGCCCTTCGCACGACACTTGCAGCCGTGGCGGCGGCGGGCCTGCGCATCGCAGGCTACGGCGTGCAGGGCCTGGCCACCCATTGGCCGGCGCTGTGCATTCTTTTCTATATCATTCCGCTGGCGGGCGCCGCGGGTGCAACGGCGATGCTGATGGGTTTCAATCCGGCCGCGTTCTTCCAGCGTGACCGGCTGCCGGTTGCGGAGCCGGCACAATGAGCTGGTCGTGGACTCTCTACCGTTATCTCGCCGTCCAGTTCCTGACCGGCGTCGCGGTCGTCTACACCGCGTTCCTGCTTCTGGCTTTTTCGATCGACATCGTCGACCTCATCAACCGCACCGCGGGCCACAACATCACCAGCAGCACCGTCATCGGCATGGCGCTTCTCCAGCTTCCGGACCTTGGACAGAAGCTGATGCCGTTCGCCGTTCTGCTCGGCGGCGTGTTCGCCTTCGCGCGGCTGTCGCGCAATCAGGAGCTGGTGGCGACACGCGCGGCCGGACTTTCGGCGTGGGACTTCCTGGCGCCGCCGCTCGCGATGGCGGTGCTCATCGGGATCGTCGCGGTGACGATCGTCACACCGATCTCCGCGCGCCTGCTGGCGCAGTTCGCAGCACTTGAAGCCAAATACATCCGCGGCGAGGAATCCCAGCTCGCGGTGTCGATCAACGGACTGTGGCTCCGGCAGGGCGACGAGACGCAGCAATCGGTGATCCATGCGCTGCGGGCTGCCGATCAGGGAGCGCGGCTCGAAGACGTGATGATTTTCCGTTTGGGCGCCAACGATCATTTTCTCGGCCGCATCGATGCGCACGGTGCCGATCTGACCGCGGGTGCCTGGGTGCTGCACAATGCGTGGGTGAGCGGCCGAGACGGAGCGCCAAAACATTACGACACCTACAAGCTCAAGACGACGATGACCCGGACGCAGATCCTGGAAATCTCTGCCTCGCCGGACACACTGTCGTTCTGGGCCCTGCCCAGCTTCATTCGCACGGCGCAGAATGCCGGCTTCGCGGGCACGCGCTATGAGATCTATTTCTACTCCCTTCTCGCAATGCCGGCCCTGTTCGCGGCGATGGTCTTCATGGCCGCGAGTTTCTCCACGCGCCTGGCGCGCGGCGGCGGGTTGCCGCGTGTGGTCGTGATCAGCGCGCTATCGGGCTTCGGCGTCTATTTCTTCAGCGATCTGACGAAGGCGCTCGGTCAATCCGGAATCCTGCCCGTGTTGCTTGCCGCCTCGGCACCGGCCGCTGCTTCTATCCTGATCGGCATGACGCTAGTCTTCCACCAGGAGGACGGATGAGGGGGAAATTTCTTGCGGGCGCCGCGGTCTCAGCGGTTCTGCTCGCATGCGCGCAGGCGCAGGGGGCCGAAGACAAGAAGGCAAGCGACGTCCTGCTGCAGGCCGATCAGGTCGAATACGATTCCGACAACAACATCGTGACCGCGCACGGCCATGTCGAGGTTGACCGCGACAGCCGCATCCTGCTGGCCGACAAGCTGATCTACGACCAGAACACCGACACGATGACGGCGACGGGCCATGTGAGCATCCTCGACGCCAAGGGCAATGTCGCCTTTGCCAACCACGTCGTGATGACCGACAAGATGCGCGACGGCGCGCTCGAAGGGTTTGCCGCGCTGATCGGCAAGACCGGACGCCTCGCCGCCACCAAGGCCAGGCGCGAGGAAGGCCGCTTCACCACCGCCTATCGCGCCGCCTACACGCCCTGCAAAATCTGCAACAAGCCGGGACAGCGCACACCGGTCTGGGAGGTCAAATCCTACCGCGTCGTGCACGACCAGTTGAAGCATCGCATCTACTTCAAAGACGCGACTCTCGATTTCCTGGGCGTGCCGCTGCTCTACACGCCTTATCTTTCGCAGCCCGATCCGACGGTGCGCTACGCGTCGGGGCTTCTTACCCCGGATATCGGCAATTCGAGCACGATCGGCTATTTCATCCGGCTGCCCGTCTACATCGCGCTATCGCAGTCGAACGACGCCACCATCGCGCCACTCTTCACCACGCATGGCGGCGAATTGCTCGAAGGCGAATATCGCGAACGTTGGGAACAAGGCGGGCTGTGGCTGCAGGGCAGCGCCGGCTTCAATCCCAATGGCGGCATCTCCGGAACGCAGGATCAGGTCTACAGCCATCTCTTCGGCTCGGGACGCGTTCCGGTGACGTCGGTCTGGAACTCCGGTTTCGATGTCCAGGTCTCGTCGGACACGACCTATCTCAAGCGGTACGACATCTCGCAGCTCGATCGTCTGACGAGCGACCTGTTCCTCGACGGCGAGAGCGGCCGCAGCCGCTTCGCCATGACGGGCTATTTCTTCCAGGGCCTGAGGCCGACGGACGACAACCGGACCTTCCCGATACCGCTGCCGCTGCTCGAATACACGTACATCCCGCTCGACCACATCGCCGGCGGCCAGTTCCGTTTCGATTTCTCCAGCGTTGCGCTCACGCGTGATGTCGGCACCAACGATCAGCGCGTCACCGCGGAAGCACGGATGCGCTGGCCCTTCATCACCGGCGACGGCCAGCTCATCACCTTCGAGACCGACGCGCGCGGCGACGCCTATCACATCGCGAACCAGTACCCGCTGCCGCCGAGCGGAAACACGGTGCTGCGCGGAATGACTTATGCCGCCGTCGACTGGCGCTGGCCGTTCGTGAACGCGTTGAGAAGTGGAAACTCCTTCGTCATCGAGCCGATTGGCCAGGTGGTGCTCGCACCCTATGGCGGCAATCCGCCCAACCTGCCGAACGAAGACAGCGTCAGCCTCGAATTGAACGAGAACAACATCTTCAGCTTCGATCAGGTGCCAGGCGAGGACATCGTCGAAGGCGGCCCGCGCGCGAACGCCGGTTTGCGCGCCGATGCGATCTTTCCGGTCGCCCACGTCGAAGCCGTGGTGGGCGAAAGTTTCCGTCTGAGGGCCGATCGGGTCTTCGCACCCGATTCCGGGCTTTCGGGAACCGAGTCGGACGTGGTCGGACGCTTCACCGTCCAGTTCCCGCCCTATCTCGACCTCACGCATCGCATCGACATCGACGAGCAGACCGGCGGCGTGCGCCGGAACGAAGTTTACCTTACGGGGACCTATGGCCGCTCATCGGTCCAGGTCAGTTACGTGCAACTGGCGCCCTCGGCGATCACGCTGGGGCTCGATTCGCGCGAGGAAATCAACACACAGCTCGATCTTAACTTTTACAGCAACTGGCAGGCGTTCGGCGCGCTCCGGCGCGACCTGATCGCGGGCGAAATGCTCGATACCGAAATGGGCCTCGGCTATCAGGATGAATGCCTTGCAATCGCACTCGCCTACCGGCGCAAATACACAAGCGAGCCCGGTTTGCCGCCGTCCACGGCGGTCATTCTGCACATCGGGCTTAAGACGGGCGATCAACCAATCCTGCCTTTCAGCTTGTTTCATCAGGATATTTTCACGTACAACCGTCCTTGAACCGGGGAGCGATTTGCGTATTGTGCGCCGCTGGTTTGGGGGCAGTCCGTCTGGAGCGGGGCAATGCCGGGAAAGACCGCGTGAGAACACTGCCGAAGACCGCTTTTTTCCTCCGTATTGCCGTGGCTACCCTCCCCACCCTGGGAGTGCTCGCGCTTGGCACGGCGCCTGTGCTCGCGCAGGGCAAGCCCAGCCACACGAAACTGGCGACCGCGGAGGCCGCGCCCCCGCCTGCGCCTTCGATCTCCGAAGCCGATGTCACCGATGACAGCGTGGCCGCGGTCGTCAACGACGACATCGTTACCGAATACGATCTCAGGCAGCGTCTGGCCCTTGTCCTCGCGACGTCGGGGGTGCCGCCAACCGCAGAGGCGGTCAAAAAGCTCAAGCCCCAGGTGCTCGAGCAGCTCAAGACCGAGAAGCTGGAACTTCAGGAATCGAAGCGGAAGAACATCACGGTTTCGCCGCCCGAGGTCGACAAGGAAATCGACGGCATCCTGAAGGACAACCATCTCACGATGGAGCAGCTGAAAGGTATCCTCGCGCGCGATAAGGTCGATATCGCAACCCTGCGCGCACAGATCGCCGTCCAGCTCGCTTGGCAGAAGGCGATCGAGGACGAATACGGCGATCGCATCAACATCACGCCGGCCGACGTCGATGATGAGATGGCGCGCGTCACCGAGGGCGCCAACAAACCGCACTATTGGGTCGCCGAGATCTTCCTGCCGGTGGAGAACGCCGACCAGAGCGACAAGGCGTTGAAGGACGCCAACGATCTCGAGTCCCAGCTTCAGAACGGCGCGCCGTTCCCGTCGATCGCGCGGCAGTTCAGTCAGAGCCCGTCCGCTGCCGAAGGCGGCGATATCGGCTGGGTCCATGACGGGCAACTCGCGCCGGAACTCAACAATGCGCTGCAGAAACTCGCGGTTGGCGGCGTGTCGCCGCCGATCCGGTCCATCGGCGGCTATTACATTCTCGGCCTGCGCGACCGCCAGGAACCCGTCGGCACGAAGGTCGTCGATCCGGCGACGCAACAGAAGCCGGAGAAGCCGGGCTACCTTCCGCTCGCGCGCCTCCTGCTTCCGCTCCCGCCCAAGGCGCCGCCGAAATATGTCGAAGGCGCGATGAAGGCGGCCGGGCAGATCCGGGCGGCAATCGGCACCTGCGAGCATCTCGCCAAGATTGCGCAGAGCATCAAGGGGTCGGTGTTTAACAATCTCGGCGACATGAAGTTGAGCGATCTGAGCGAACAGATGCAGGCACAACTCGCCAAGACGGTGCCCGGCCAGCCGACGGAACCGTTCATGTCCTCGGCGGGCGTTGAGATCATCGCGCGTTGCGACAAGCCGTTGCCGAAGCCGACGACTGCTTTCACCATTCCCTCGCGGGAAGACCTCGAACGCAGGCTGTTCCAGCAGCAGATCTCCATGCTGGCGCGGCGCTACATTCGCGACCTGCGCCGCGAAGCCAATGTCGAAACGCGCTGAGCCGCAGCCAGACGCTCCCATCCTCCTGACCATGGGTGAACCGGCCGGGATCGGACCGGAAATAGCCGTTGCCGCCTTTCGCGAACTCGGCGGGCACATCGGCAAACGCGCGCTGAAGATCGTTGGCGATCCCGGCGTGCTGCGCTTGTGTGCCGAACTGCCGGCGGACGCCGTGATCGCAACCAAGGCTCGCGCCACACCGATGCCGGGTAAGTCCGATCCGAAAAACGCGGCCGCCGTCATCGAAGCCATCGAAGCATCGGTGCGTGCGGCGTTGGACGGCAAGGCCGCGGCGGTAGTCACGGCGCCGATCAACAAAGCCGTTCTGATGCAGGCGGGCTTCGGGTTTCCGGGACATACCGAGTTTCTTGGCGCGCTCACGAATACGAAGACGCCGGTCATGATGCTCGCGAGCGATCAGTTGCGCGTCGTGCCACTGACCATCCACATCCCGCTCGCGGCCGTCCCGCAAGCGATCACCACCGCGTCGATTGTCGAGACGGCGGAGATCGTTCTCGCCGCTCTCGCGCGCGATTTCCGCATTGCAAGTCCGAGGCTGGCTGTTGCCGGACTCAATCCGCATCCCGGCGAATTCGGCGATGAGGACATGCGCCTCATCGCGCCGGCAGTCGAACTACTGAAGGCGCGCGGGCACGATGTACGCGGCCCCCTGCCCGCCGATACGCTGTTCCACGAAGCCGCGCGCGCGACCTACGACGCGGCGTTCTGCATGTACCACGACCAGGCCCTGATCCCGATCAAGACGCTGTCGTTCTGGGACGGGGTGAACGTCACGCTGGGCCTTCCCATCATCCGCACCTCGCCCGATCACGGCACAGCGTTCGACATAGCAGGCACGGGCAAGGCCGATCCGCGCAGCATGATCGCCGCGATCCGCATGGCCGCACAGATGGCCGACGCGCGCGCAAATGCATAAGGCTTCTTTCACCCTCCCCTTGAGGGAGGGTCGAAGCGCGCAAGCGCTTCGGGGAGGGGTCAGGGGCGGACGGCGTTGGACCCCTCCCCGAAATTTGCTTCACTGCGTTCGCAAATTTCGACCCTCCCTCAAGGGGAGGGTGGAATCCAAATGAGCGCTTCCGACAATCTACCGCCGCTGCGCGAGGTGATCGCCGCGCACGGACTCTCCGCGAAGAAATCGCTGGGGCAGAACTTTCTCTTCGACCTCAACCTCACGCGCCGCATCGCCCGCGCCGCCGGTCCGCTGGACGGCACGACGATCTATGAAGTCGGTCCCGGACCGGGCGGCCTCACGCGCGCGCTGCTCGCCGAAGGTGCTGCGAAGGTCGTTGCCGTCGAACGCGACGAACGCTGCATTCCCGCGCTGGAAGAAATCGCGCAGGCCCATCCCGGCCGGCTGGAAATCGTGCGCGGCGACGCACTGACGCTCGACGAACGCGCGCTGTTCAAAGATGAACCCGTCCGTGTCGCGGCCAACCTGCCCTACAATGTCGGCACGGCGCTGCTGGTGAAATGGCTCACGGCAAGCGAATGGCCGCCGTTCTGGCAAAGCTTGACGCTCATGTTCCAGCGCGAAGTCGCCGAGCGCATCGTGGCCAAACCCGACAGCGAACATTACGGCCGCCTCTCGGTGCTCTCGCAGTGGCGCGCGACGGCGAAGATTCTGTTCGACGTGTCGCGCAGCGCCTTCGTCCCGCCGCCAAGCATCACGTCGAGTATCGTGCGTCTCGAACCACTGGCCGTGCCGGTCGCACCCGCGAACCTCCGCGACCTGGAGAATGTGACGCAAGCCGCCTTCGGCCAGCGCCGCAAGATGCTGCGCCAGAGCCTCAAGCCGCTGCTCCCGGAAGATGCCGTCCGCGCCGCCGGCGTCGATCCGACACGCCGCGCCGAGACGTTGTCGGTCGCGGAATTCGCGGCGCTGGCCCGCCAATTGCGCGACCGTCGATAGCCTACTGCTTGATAGCCGTGAGCTTCTGGGTGCTGTTGCGCAGCTTGTCGACAAAAATCATTGCCATCGTCTTGCCGTCGCCCGTCGTCATGGTGCTGGTCGAAACGATCTTTCCGTCGCGCATATCCGTTTCCACGATCGTGTCCGGACCGGAGCGTACGACCGATACCGTGGCAATCCCGGGATCGCCCTTGTAAGGCACGGCCTCTCCGCCCAGCGTCGCGGCATAGAATTGCCCGGTCGGCTGAGAAAATGTGAGCTTGTCGCCCTCCAGTTTGAGAGTGAGGCTGAGCGCGCTGTCCGAGAAGCCCTCGTATTTCGTCGCGCGCCAGGTGCCGGAAACAAGATGGGCGCCAGCCGGCGCTTCCTTCGTTCGCGCCTGGATGATGGTGCCGCGCGCCGGGACGCCGTTGACGGCGCTGTTGTCGATCATCTCGGTTGTCATGTTCTGGCCGTCGGAGGATACGCGCATCGTGTAGGTCCAGACGACCTTGGTGCCTTTGCTCTCCGTCTCCACGATGGTTTGCGCATCGACGACTTTGATCGCCACGTTGTCGTAATACGGATTGCCGGCGATTGCGTGGGCCGCGCCGTCCGCCGGGACCGTGAAGGCCGGTGTGCAGCTGCGGCAGGAAAAATCGCCACCTTGGAGCAGGAAATCGTTCGGCTTGTCCGGCGCCTGCACCGTGCCGAGATTGACGATCCAGGTACCGTCGAACGGGCTGGCTGCGAGTGCTGGGGCCGCGATCAATCCCGCGAGCGACGCAAGCAGAAGTGCTTTCATGGCGTCTCTTCCCCTTCGTCAAGATCGTGCGGATCAGCATGCGCCCGCTTGGTTGAGGCCGCAACGAGGGCATGCCAAACTGACAGCAAGTCAGCACAATAAATGAAGGAAAATACGCATGCTCAGCCAGGCCGTTGTCGAATTCGGCGCACCGCTCAAGGAAATCGAAACCCCGACGCCGGTGCCAACAGGCACCGAGGTCCTGCTGAAAGTTCACAACGCGGGCGTCTGTCATTCCGACGTGCACATTCATGACGGCTATTTCGATCTTGGCGGCGGCAACAAGCTGCCGATGGCGAACATCCAGCTTCCGCACACGCTGGGCCACGAGATCGAAGGCGAAGTCGTCGCCGTCGGTCCCGATGTGAAGGATATCAAGGTCGGCGCGCGCTATGCGGCGTTCCCGTGGATCGGCTGCGGCAAGTGCCCGTCGTGCCTGCGCGGCGAGGAGAACATCTGCGTCGGCGGCCCGCGCCAGCTCGGCTGCAACAATGGCTGCCCCGGCGGGTACGCGACGCATGTGATGATCCCGCATCCGAAATATCTGATCGATTACGGCAAGATCGATCCCGCGCTCGGCGCGGCCTATATGTGCTCGGGCCTCACCGCGTTCGCCGCGATGAAGAAGATCGGCAAGCTTGGGCCGGACGATCAGGTTCTGGTCGTGGGTGTCGGCGGCGTCGGCATGATGGGCGTGCAGTTCGCCAAGGCGCTGTTCGGCCCCTCTCAAGGAAAAGATTGGGGACCGCTTGCGGCCGACATCGACGAAGTAAAACTCGAAGCGGCCATGAAGGCCGGCGCATCGAAGACCTACAACACCAAAGCGGACGGCGCCGCCAAGCAGCTCATGGCTGACACCGGCGGCGGCGCTTATGCGGTGGTGGATTTCGTCGGCTCGGAGAAGAGCTTCGCGTTCGCGTCGCAGTCCGTGCGCCGCGGCGGAAAGGTGATCATCGTCGGCCTCTTCGGCGGCGCGATGCAGATGCCGCTGCCGATGTTCCCGTTCCGCGCCATCGGCATCCAGGGCTCGATGGTCGGCTCGCTCTCCGACACGCTGGAGATGATGGAGCTGGTGCGCGCCGGTAAGGTCGATCCCGTGCCGGTAACCAAGCGTCCGCTCTCCGCCGCCAACGACACGCTGAACGACCTGCGCGAAGGCAAGATCCTCGGCCGCGTGGTGCTGACGCCCTGAAAGCGCTCTACGACACGATCGGATCGGGTTATGCGCACTACCGCAAGCCCGATCCGCGTATCGCCGCAATGATAGACGCGGCGCTGGGCGATGCGCGCAGTGTCGTCAATGTTGGCGCGGGCTCGGGCTCTTATGAGCCGACGGATCGTGACGTCACCGCCGTCGAACCATCGAAGACCATGATCGCGCAACGCGCGCCGGACGCGGCGCCGGTGGTCGAGGGCGTGGCCGAGCACCTGCCCTTCGCCGACAAAAGCTTCGATGCCGCCACCGCGTTCCTCACCACGCACCACTGGTCGGACGTCACTGCTGGCCTCAAGGAAATGCGCCGCGTAGCGCGCAAGCGCTGTGTGTTCTTTGACCACACGCCGAACGACGTGGCGTTCTGGCTGATCGACGATTATTTTCCGCAGATGCGCCCCAGCTTCCACCCACTGCTTCCGTTCGACAAGGCGCGCGCCGTGTTCGGCAAACTGCGTATCGTGCCCCTGCCCGTGCCCCCCGACTGCACCGACGGCTTCCTGGCAGCCTATTGGCGGCGGCCGCACATGTATCTGAACCCACGCGCGCGCGAGGCGATCTCGTTCTTTGCGACGGCCGGCAACGTCGAGGGCGGGATTGCGCATCTCGCCCGCGACCTCGCCGACGGCACGTGGGCGCAGCGTAACGCCGAGCTTCTGGACAAGACCGAAATGGATTATGGCTATCGTCTCGTCATCGCGGAGTTGTGACATGTCCGAACCGATCCTCGAACCCGATCTGCCGATCATCGATCCGCATCACCATCTGTGGGACCGGCCGACGGAAATCCTCAAGAACCTGCCGCCGTCCGATCACGGCTTCATGGATATCATCCGCGACATCCCGCGCTACCTGCTCGACGAGCTGCTCGCGGACCTGAAGAGCGGGCACAACGTCATCGGCACCGTCTATATGGAATGCGGCGCGATGTACCGCGCCGATGGGCCGGAGGCCGTGCGCTGCGTCGGCGAGACCGAATTCGTGGGCGGTATCGCTGCGATGACGGCGAGCGGGCTCTATGGCGATGTGCGCGCCTGCGCGGGCATCGTGGGCCATGTCGATCTCCGGCGCGATCCCGATGTCGTCGAGGATGCGCTGCGCTCGCATATCGCGGCGGGACACGGCCGCTTCCGCGGTATACGGCAGAGCTGTTCGTGGGATGCCGATCCGAACGTCCTCGGCCCGCTGCACGGCCGCGTACCGGAGGGGCTCTATCGCGACGCGGATTTCCGGCGCGGTTTCAATGTTCTGCACACCCTCGGTCTTTCGTTCGACGCCTGGCTGCTGGAGCCGCAGCTGCCGGACGTCATCGATCTCGCACGTGCATTTCCCGAGACGACCATCGTGCTCGACCATGTCGGCACGCCGCTCGGCATCGCGGCCTATGCCGGCAAACGCGATGAGCGCTTCGGCGGTTGGCGTGACAACATCCGCGAACTCGCGAAATGCCCGAATGTGAACGTCAAGCTCGGCGGCTTGCCGATGCCGTTCGCGGGCTGGCGCAAGCGTATGGCCGAACCACTGCCGACCTCGGAAACGCTGGCCGCGCAGTGGAAGCCCTATATCGACACCTGCATTGAGGCCTTCGGCCCCGCGCGCGGCATGTTCGAGAGCAACTTCCCCGTTGACCGTTTCGGCGCGGACTACGCCACGCTCTGGAACGCCTTCAAGCGCCTCGCCGCGAACTATTCCGCGAGCGAAAAGACCGCCCTCTTCAGCGGGACCGCGAAGCGCGTGTATCGGCTGAGCATCGGTTAGTTCGGCGTGACGGCATCGGCAACCGCGTTTTTCTTCGCGCGCGGCAGCAGTGTCATTATCAGAATAAAGGCTGACAGCACGAAGCAGATGCTGTTGGACGCCACCAGCGGCCACTGCGCCAGCATCACGCCGTAGGTCGTCCAGGCCGCAAACCCGAGAACGGTCAGGCTATACATCCAGACCGAGATGTCCTTGGTCTCGCGCGTGCGGATGATCTTGACCGCCTGCGGCGTGAAACTGACGGTCGAACACAGCGCCGCGAATGCGCCGAGGAGTGTGGCTGTTTGCATGCGGCGATAACGGTTGCTCAGCAAAGAAAGTTCCGCGCAGCTATCGCGGCGTGAGCGCAATGACCGCGGTATCAATGGTGTCCTTGTAATCCACGACACAATGCTCTCCAGAGACGCACACACGATGAACGAAAAGCGAATCGAAGCTTGTAAGCTCGCGCGTTTGATAGCCATCGGCAGAAATTGTCAGGCGGGCGGGCGGCAAATAGGGATCAAACGCGAGCGGCAGCCACGCCACATGTACCACACCTTTTGTCTGAACGTGCCCATTCACATCGGCGGTGCTGGATACGAGTTGCTGGTCTCGGTTGCCGCCTTTGATGCGGACTAATGCTCCAGAGATGGGATTGTGCGTTTGCGCATCGACGATGGATAGGTCGTAACCTGGGGCATCGAGAAGCGTCACAGGAAAACAGCCGGACAGCAAAACCGCGGGAGTCACGAAGGCGAGAGCGCTCCAGCGCCTCATCTACCGCGCCAGCCCCGACACAAATTCGCCAACGCCTATCAGGCGCGAGCGGCGGGCGCGTTCGGCCTCGAGAATGGATTTGATCTGCATCAGCGCGCGGTCCAGATCGCGGTTGACGACGACGTAGTCATATTCCGGATAGTGGCTCATCTCGTCCGCGGCTTTTGCCATGCGCCTGGCGACGACGTCGTCGCTGTCCTCGGCGCGGGTCTTTAGACGCCGCTCCAGCTCCGAGTGGCTCGGCGGAAGGATAAAGACGCTGACAAGGTCTTCGCGCACTTTCTCCTTCATCTGCTGCGTGCCCTGCCAGTCGATGTCGAACAGCACATCGCGCCCGGAGACAAGCGCATCTTCGACCGGCCCTTTCGGCGTGCCGTACCGGTTCTCGAACACGACCGCGTGCTCCAGGAACGCACCCTGCTTCACCCAGGTTTCGAACTCCGCGGGCGAAATGAAGAAGTAGTCTTTGCCTTCGACTTCCGTCGGCCGCATCGGACGCGTGGTCGCCGACACCGACAGCGTGATGTTGGGATCGCTGGCCAGCAGCTTGCGCGACAGCGTCGTCTTGCCCGCGCCGGAGGGCGAGGAGAGAACCAGCATCAGCCCCCGGCGCCGAATCTCGCTCATTCCACGTTCTGCGCCTGCTCGCGGAACTGGTCGATGGCGGCTTTGAGCGCGAGGCCGGTGCGCGTGAGCTGGATGTCGGACGACTTCGAGCACAGCGTGTTGGCCTCGCGGTTGAATTCTTGTGCGAGGAAATCGAGCTTGCGACCGATGGCGTCTTCCGACGCCAGCAAGATGCGCGCCTCCTGCACATGGGCCGCGAGCCGGTCCAGCTCTTCGCGGACATCGGCGCGCGCGGCGAGCAAGGCCGCTTCCTGCGCCAAACGGTCTTCTTGGACCGCACCGGGCTCCAGCAATTCCTTGAGCTGTGCGGTGAGCCGGTCGCGCAGTGCCGCCGGTTGCGTCGCCGCCAGCGTGCCGGCCTCCGCGGTCAGCCGCGCGATCTCGTCGATCTGCGAGGTGAGGATCGCCGCGAGCTTGGCGCCCTCGGTCTTGCGCGCGCGCCTGAGCGCATCGAACGCGGACGCCAGCGTCTCAAGAATGCCCGCGTCGCGTTTGGCGCGCTCGGTCGCGTCGCCCAGCACACCATCGGCCTGCACGATCACGCCTTTCAGCGCGAGCAGCCCGTCGATCCGCGCCGGCGGCAGTCCCGTCTCGGCGGCAACCTCTTTGGCGATCCGCACGGCCGCGGCCAGTGCCACCGGATCAACGCGCAGCCCGCCCTCACCTTCCGACTCTTCATAGGTCAGCGCCACCTGGATCGAGCCGCGCCGGAACCGTTCGTTCGCAAGCATCCGCGCCGCCGGTTCGATGCTGTCGAACCCCGGCGGCATGCGCAGCCTCAGATCGAGCCCGCGGCCGTTGACGCTTTTGGCCTCCCAGCGCCAGCGCGCACCTTCACCCGCGCCCTGCGCATCGGCAAACCCGGTCATGCTGACAAGCGCCATGAGGAGACTCCGAAAGACCCAAGACTCTACTGCCGGATCGCCGGAGTCGGAAGCGGGATGAGCTGCTTCTGCAATTTCTCGATCCTGCGCCATTCCGAGACGTTCCGGTTCTGCTGCTCGACCGTGACAGAGAACACATGGCCGCCATGGCCGTTGGCCACGAAATAGAGATCGTTCGAATCCGCCGGATTGAGCACGGCCGCGATGGAATCCTTGCCCGGATTGCAGATCGGCGTCGGCGGAAGACCGGCGATGACATAGGTGTTGTGTGGCGACGCGCGCATGAGCTCGCTCTCGCGGATCCCGCGGCCGAGCGGATAGCCTTGTGTGATATCGTAGATGATGGTGGGATCGGATTGCAGCTTCATGCCGAGCCTGAGCCGGTTCATGAACACGGCCGCGATGTGCCGGCGCTCTTCCGGAATCGCAGTTTCTTTTTCGACGATGGAGGCGAGCACGATCGCATCGTCCTTTGTCTTCACCGGCAGGTCCGCTTTGCGCGCGCGCCACAGCTCGTCGAGAACCTTCGCCTGCGCCTTCTTCATGCGTGCGATCATCTCGGATCGCGAGGTCCCGCGCGTGAAGAGGTAGGTTTCGGGAAGAAGCGTGCCCTCGTCGGGCACCGCACCCGGATCGCCGGTCAGAACCGGATCGGCCTTGACGATATCGAAGATCATCTTGCTGGTCAGGCCTTCGGCGGCCGTCAGCTTGTGCTGGATGGATTTGCCGCTGATGAGGATACCGGCCACATCGGCCATGCTGGCATGTGCGGCAAAGCCATACTCGCCGGCTTTCAACTGCGCCTGGAGACCACGGATGCGCAGCCCGATGCGAAAAAGATAACCGTTCGCGATCACACCATTATCGGCCATATGCTGCGCGATGGAGTTCACATGATCGCCGGGTTCGACCATCACGACCTTGTACGACGGCGCAGGTCCCGGCTGCTGGAAATTCCACTGTTCCCAGTACCACGCGCCCGCGGCGAGCACGGCCAAGAACACCACCAGAGCGAAGAAGCGCAGCACGAAGCCGATCAATCAAATAAAATTGTCGATTCAAAGACGTGCGCGAGCCTTATTGGCGCCATATTACACGCTCCCCCGAGCCCGGCGTTGGATGTCGTTACTGCACTTGCGTGAGGATCAAACAGGCATTCGTGCCGCCGAAGCCGAACGAATTGGACATCGTGGTCTTCACCTCGCGCTTGCGCGCGGTGTGCGGCACGAGATCGATCTGGGTTTCGACGTCGGGATTGTCGAGGTTGAGCGTCGGCGGAACGACCTGGTCGCGCATCGCGAGCAGGCAGAAGATCGCCTCCACCGCGCCCGCGGCCCCGAGCAGATGTCCGATTGAAGACTTCGTCGACGACATCGACACCTTTGCCGCCGCATTGCCCATGAAACGTTCGACGGCGCCCAATTCGATGCCGTCGGCCATGGTCGATGTGCCATGCGCGTTGACGTAGTCGATGTCGGAAGGCGTTAGACCGGAACGCTTCAACGCCATCTGCATCGCGCGATAGCCGCCATCGCCGTCTTCCGAAGGTGCTGTGATGTGGAACGCATCGCCGGACAATCCGTAGCCAACGACTTCGCCGTAGATCTTCGCGCCGCGCGCCTTGGCGTGCTCGTATTCTTCGAGCATGACCATGCCCGCGCCCTCGCCCATCACGAAGCCATCGCGGTCCTTGTCGTAGGGACGCGACGCCTTCTCCGGCGTGTCGTTCCACGCGGTCGAGAGCGCGCGGCAGGCGTTGAAGCCCGCGATGCCGAGCCGCCCGATGGCCGCTTCAGCGCCGCCGGCCAGCATCATATCGGCGTCGTCGAGCGCAATCAGACGCGCCGCATCGCCAATGGCATGTGCACCGGTCGCACACGCAGTCACGACCGCGTGATTCGGACCCTTGTAACCGAACTCGATCGAGGCATAGCCCGACACGAGATTGATCAGCCGCCCCGGAATGAAGAACGGCGAAACGCGGCGCGGCCCCTTCTCCTGAAGCAGCAGCGCGGTCTCTGCGATGCCGTTCAGGCCGCCGATACCCGAGCCGATGAGGACGCCGGTGCGGTTGCGGTCTTCTTCGCTCGCGGGCTCCCAGCCGGAATCGGCCACCGCCTGCTTGGCGGCGGCGATGCCGAACAGGATGAACTCGTCCACCCGGCGCTGCTCCTTGGAGTCCATCCACTGATCGGGATTGAACGTGCCGTTGGAGCCGTCGCCGCGGGGAACGGAGCAGGCGATTTTGGTCGCCAGGTCGGACGCGTCGAAGCTCGTGATCCTGCTCGCGCCGGACTTTCCGGCGATGAGCCTGGACCACGATTCCTCTACGCCGCAGGCAAGCGGCGTGACGAGACCAAGACCTGTGACGACCACCCGACGCATCGAAGGGGCCATCGCTAAGGCTTAGGCCGCTTGCTGCTTGTCGATGTATTTCACGGCGTCGCCGACGGTGACGATGGATTCCGCCGCGTCGTCGGGGATTTCGATCCCGAATTCTTCCTCGAACGCCATCACCAGCTCGACCGTGTCCAAGCTGTCGGCGCCCAGGTCTTCAATGAAAGAGGCGTTGTCGGTGACCTTTTCGGCATCGACGTTGAGATGATCGACCACGATCTTCTTCACGCGCTCGGCAGTATCGCTCATGGGTCAAGAAACCTCTTCGTTGCTGTGTATCCGCGGCTTTGATCGTTTTTTGCGGCCCGCGGCAAGGCCCACACGCTGTGAACGTGCGGGAATTAGGAAAGTTCAGCTTGTTAACACAAAGCGAAAGCGCCCGCCACCGCATGCTAACAGGCTGATTTATCTCATTAAATCATCGCCATCCCGCCGTTGGCGTGAAGGGTTTGGCCGGTAACGTAGCCAGCCTCCGCGCTCGCCAGATACACGACGGCGGCACCGATATCCGACGGCTGGCCGAATCGGCCGACCGGAATGCGCGCAAAAAGAGCGGTCTTCTGGTCCTCGGTGAGCGCATCGGTCATAGGGGTGACGACGAAGCCCGGAGCCACGCAGTTCACCGTGATGTTGCGGGAGGCGACTTCGGCCGCCAGCGACTTACTCATGCCCTCGAGCCCGGCCTTGGCGGCGGCATAGTTCCCCTGCCCCGGATTGCCGGTCGTGCCGACCACGGAGGTGATCGAGATGATGCGGCCCCAGCGCTTCTTCATCATGCCGCGCAGGACCGCGCGCGACAGACGAAACGCGGCGCTTAGATTGACCGCGATCACCTGATCCCACTCGTCGTCCTTCATGCGCATGAAGAGGTTGTCGCGCGTGATGCCGGCATTGTTGACGAGGATGTCGATCGAACCGCCAAGCGCGGCTTCAGCAGCTTTCGGCAAGGCTTCGACTGAAGCCGTGTCGGAGAGATTGCAAGTCGCGATATGCGCGCGCTCGCCGAGTTCGCCCTTCAGCGCTTCAAGCGCATCGGCGCGCGTGCCGGAGAGTACGACGTTGGCGCCCTGCCCGTGCAGCGCCTTCGCGATCGCGCCGCCGATGCCGCCGGACGCGCCGGTGACGAGTGCGGTCTTGCCGGTGAGATCGAACATCAGAGGGACCTCGCAAACGCTTCGATATCGGCGGGTGTGTCGAGCGTCACCATCTGCAGTTCCTTGTCGATGCGCTTGACCATGCCGGTGAGCACCTTGTTGCCGCCCGCTTCCACCGTCGTCTCGACACCGAGGCCCCGGAACGCGAGCACGCTCTGACGCCAACGCACACGCGCGGTCACCTGTTCCACGAGCAGGCGGCGGATAGTTTCCGGTTCGCTGACTTCTTCCGCCGTCACATTCGCCACCACAGGCACGACGGGGGGACGGATCGTCACTTTGCCGAGTTCCTCTGCCATGCGGTCGGCGGCCGGTTGCATCATCGGCGAATGGAACGGCGCGGAGACGTTCAGCGCCATCGCGCGCTTGATGCCTTTGGCCTTCGCGATTTCGGGCGCCTTGTCGATGGCGGCCTTGGCGCCGGAGATCACGACCTGACCCGGCGCATTGTCGTTGGCGACGACGCAGATGCCCCCGGTCGCGGCGGCGCATTCTTTGGCAAGCTCTTCGGCCTGTTCGATTTCGGCACCGAGCAGCGCGCTCATGCCACCCTCACCGACCGGCACGGCCTGCTGCATCGCCTGGCCGCGCACTTTCAGAAGCCGCGCCGCGTCCGCGAGCGTGAATGCTCCGGCAGCGCACAGTGCGGTGTACTCGCCGAGCGAATGTCCGGCGACGAGACGTGCGTGTTTCGCAAGATCGAGCCCGCCTTCGCGTTCGAGCACACGGATCACCGCCATGCTCGCCGCCATGATCGCGGGCTGCGCATTTTCGGTGAGGACCAGATCGCTCTCCGGCCCTTCCCACATCAGCTTCGACAGGCGCTGCGAGAGCGCATCGTCGACTTCCTGGAAAACCTCGCGGGCGGGCACGAACGCATCGGCGAGGGCCTTGCCCATGCCGACCGCCTGGCTGCCCTGCCCCGGAAAGATGAATGCGCGTGTCATGGGGCGGTGAGAAAGACCAAGGGGCGAAAAGTGTCAAGCGCGGGTCGGCGGCAGATGCATGGCATAATTGATTGTTCACGCCCAAAGGCACATATTCCACGCATGAAAAAGGCCGCCGATCCAGAGTTCGTCGTCAAAGCGCTTTGGGACGCCGATGCTTCCGTCTGGGTGGCGACCAGCGATGACGTTCCAGGGCTGGTGACGGAATCCAAAACGTTCGAGGCGCTCCTTAAAAAGCTGCGCACACTGGTTCCCGAATTGCTCCAACTGAACAACGCGATGCCGCGTTCAGGTCATGGCAAGATCTTGTCACGCCATACCGCCAATGGAATCATGAAGCAGGCTGGAATCGCGCACAAGTTCTAGCCGCCACGCCCAAGCCATCGCGCCTCCCGATAGTCGGGCATAGGATGGCCACGGTATGGCGAGGGGCGGAGCATGAGACTTTTCCTGCGTATTGTTCTGATTGTCGTTGCACTTCTGATCGCGGCAGCGGCTGCGATTTATTTCACCGGCAATACCATCACCATCATCGCCCTCGTCGGCCACCCGAGCCATGGCTGGGACATGGCCTACAAAGCGCCACCGCCCGACTATGCCGATGCAAAGAATTGGGCCGCCTCTCCGGCGAACCCTGGCCTCACGGCGCTCACGCCCGCAGGCGTGCCGCCGGCGGTAAGAGAGTCTCAGGTCGACGTCTTCTTCATCCATCCCACCGGCTATCTGCACGGCGCCGACTGGAATTCGCGGATGGATCCCAACACCGCGACCGAAGAAAACACGAAATGGATGATGGCCAACCAGGCGAGCGCCTTTAACGGCTGCTGCCTGATCTATGCGCCGCGCTACCGCGAAGCCTCGATCTATCGCTACCTCGGCGCACCGCCGGACATCGCGCAGAAATCCGCCGACCTCGCCTATGGCGATGTCGATCGCGCTTTCACCTATTTCTTGGAGCACTATTCGAAGGGCCGTCCGTTCATCATTGCGAGTCACAGCCAGGGTACGGAACATGGCTTCCGGCTGCTGCGCGAACGCATCGACAGCACGCCACTCGCGGCGCGTCTGGTTGCCGCCTATCTCATCGGCTACCCCATGACGGACGCAGCAGCAGCGAAATTGAAAACCGTCCATGTGTGCGCGAACGCAACCGACACGCACTGCTTCGTCCATTGGCAGACATGGGGTGAAGGCAACTCGCCGGATTCGCGCGGCGGCGGCAAGGCCGTCTGCGTCAATCCGTTGAGCTGGCAGCGCGATGGCGGCATGGCAGCGAGATCCTTAAGCAAGGGCGCAGTGCCGCCGACGGGCAAATTCGCGCCAGGCTTCCTCGGCAGCGATACGCCGGCCGGCACGGTGTTCGGCCCGCTTGCGGCGCCGCAAAAGGCGGCGACCTGGGCCGAGTGCCGCAACGGCTTCCTCATCGCCGCGGATCAAAGCGGCACGCCGTTCGCGAAGCTGGCCCTTGGCGGCGGCAACTATCACGGCCTCGACTATCCGCTGTTCGCGATGGACATCCGCGAAAACGCCGAGGCGCGCGTCGCGGCTTATATCAAGGATCAGCTTCGCGACGGCCCGGCGCCGTAAAAACCTCACAGCGGTGGCGCAAATTTCTCGAAAGCGGGCGCGCGGAATCCAAGCGTGCGGCCGACGAGCAGGATGGTCACCGCCGTCATCAACAGTCCGGCCGCCAGAACGCCAAGGCCCGCGGCGTAACCGCCGGTCGCGTTCTTCAGCCAGCCCATCAGATAGGGACCGGCAAAGCCCGCGAGATTGGCAAGCGAGTTGATGAGCGCGATGCCGCCTGCGGCGGCCGTCTGTCCGAGGAAGCTTGACGGCAGCGACCAGAACACGGAGATCGCGGCAAGCGTGCCGCACATGGCGATGGCGAGCGCAAAGATACTGACGATGCTGCCTTGCGTGAACGCGGCCAGGACAAACCCGCCTGCACCAGCCACGGCCGCAAGCGAGACATGACGGATGCGCTCGCCCGCGCGGTCGCTCGACAGGCACCACAGAACCGTCGCGACGCTGCTCGCGATATAAACGAGCGCAACTACTCCCCCGACGCCGAGATTGGAGAAGCCGAGCCCCTTCACGATCTGCGGTAACCAGAGGCCGAGCCCGTAGGTCGACAGCACAATCCCGAAATCGGGAATCGCCAGCATCCATACGCGCGGGTCTCGTAGCATCGGCCAGAGCGCATGATGTGCGTGCGCCGGTTCGGATGCGAGGCGTGTTTTGATCGCCGCTTTCTCTTCGCTGTTCAGCCAGCGCGCATCGTCCGGTCCGTTGGGAAGCCATACCAGCACGGCGAATGCCAGAAAGAACGACGGCAGGCCTTCGAGCAGGAACAGCCATTGCCAGCCACGCAGGCCCCAGACACCGTCCATCCCGAGGATCAGGCCGGAGACCGGCGCGCCGACGATGTTGGCGAGCGCGATGGAGCACAGGAAGAGTCCGACATAGCGTGCGCGCATCGCGGCGGGAAACCACATTCCGAGATAGAAGATCACACCCGGAAAGAAACCGGCTTCCGCGACGCCCAGAAGAAAGCGCAACACCGAAAGGCTCGTGGCGCCCTGCACAAACGCCGTCGCCATCGAGACAAGTCCCCAGGTCAGCATGATGCGGCAGATCCAGAGCCTGGCACCTACCTTCTCGAGGATCACGTTCGACGGCACCTCGAAGAAAAAATAACCGATGAAGAAGATGCCGCCGACGATGCCGAACACCTCGGAATTGATCGCGAGGTCCTTGTTCATCGTCAGCGCCGCAAAGCCGACATTCACGCGGTCGAGGAAATTGGCGACATAAAGCAGCATCATGAACGGGATGATCCGCCATGCTGCCTTGGCGAAAACGCGATTTTCCTGCTGCACCCCCGGCCCCATCACGTTCGCGCGCGGCGACTTGCTTGTATAACAGCATTGTGCGCGGGGACCGAACGCGCCTTCCGCGCCTGTTGGCGAGCCGATGTGAAGGGCCATCAAACCAACGTTGGCTCACAAAAGCGCAGACCGAATAATCTCCCCCCGTTTACGGGGGGAGAACCGCCGAAGGCGGGAGGGGGGCCGGTGCGGGACGGCCGCCCCCTCCACCGCGCTACGCGCGGTCCCCTTCCCCCGCTTCGCAGGGGAGGAATGAACTCTGCGTCCCGCTTGCCCTCCAGCCCCCCTTCCCCTATAAGCCCGGCCCTTACAGCGATTGCGGTCGCGGGAGGCCCTTTTGGGGCCCATGCCGGATGTCCGGTGTCCTTCGTGAACCATGGTTCGAGCCGGCACCCGCCGTTTCGAATTCCGCAGTCTAAACAGGGACTTGGACCGAATGGCTCTTTATGAGCATCTCCTGATCGCGCGCCAGGACATCAGCGCGCAACAGGTCGACGCGCTTGCGCAGCACCTGAAAACCATCATCGAAGGCGAAGGCGGCAAGGTCGAGAAGCAGGAATATTGGGGCCTGCGCGGACTTGCCTATCGCATCAAGAAGAACCGCAAGGGGCATTATGTGCTCCTGAACATCAACGCGCCGTCGAAGGCGATCGTCGAGCTCGAGCGGCAGAACAAGATCAACGAAGACGTGCTGCGCCATATCACCGTGAAGGTGGAAGCGTTCGAGCAGTCCTCGAACAAGAGCCGCCGCGAGGACCGCGACGGCAAGCCCGAAACCGCCGTCGCCGCCGCGACCGAGGAGGCCGCACAATGAGCCATTCCGGATCCCGCGAGGGTGGCGACAAGCGCCGCCCCTTCTTCCGCCGCAAGAAGACCTGCCCGTTCTCCGGCGCCAATGCGCCGAAGATCGACTACAAGGACACCAAGCTGCTGATGCGCTTCATCTCTGAGCGCGGCAAGATCGTGCCGAGCCGCATCACGGCCGTCTCCACCGGCAAGCAGCGCCAGCTCGCCATCGCCATCAAGCGCGCGCGCTTCATGGCGCTCCTGCCCTACCTCGTGAAGTAGGAGAACGACGATGCAAGTGATCCTGCTCGAACGCGTCGAAAAACTCGGCCAGATGGGCGACGAAGTGAAGGTGAAGGACGGCTTCGCCCGCAACTTCCTTCTGCCCCAGAAGAAGGCCCTTCGCGCCAACAAGACCAACCGCGAATATTTCCAGAGCCAGAAAGTGCAGCTGGAAACGCGCAACCTGGAACGCAAATCCGAAGCCTCGAAGATCGCCGAGAAGCTCGAAGGCAAGACCTTCATGCTGCTGCGCCAGGCCGGCGACCGCGGCCAGCTCTACGGCTCGGTCAGCCCGCGCGACATCTCCGACATCATCACCGCCGGCGGGTTCTCCGTCAGCCGCACGCAGGTGACGCTCGACAAGCCGATCAAGTCGATCGGCCTCGTGCCGCTCACCGTTGTGCTGCATCCGGAAGTCCGCGTCGGCGTGACGATCAACGTCGCGCGCACCGAGGACGAAGCCGAGCGTCAGGCCCGCGGCGAGAACGTGCTCGCCGAGAGGACCGAAGTCCAGGAAGCCCGCGTCGCCGCCGAAGAACTGTTCGAAGAAGGCGCCGCCCCGAAGGAAGAAGGCGAAGAAGCCGAGACGACCGAAGGCTGATCGCGAACCATACTCAAGTCGAAGCGCCCGTAGGAAACTGCGGGCGTTTTGCTTTATGGGCTCGCCCTTTCCTTCTGTTCTTCCGCCTCGAAGCTTCGGCGCTTTCGGAGATTCTCACCTGCGAGAGCGGCGTACGTCTTGGGATAATAGAAGCGCAAGCGAACCAGCGTGGCGCGGTAGCCGTGCCATTCGTCTAACTCGGACTCGGATCGCAAATCGGACAGCAGTGAAGCTTCGAGAGCAGCAGCATCCACGTCTTGCCAGTCCTTGCGGATACGCGCCGCGAGCGCGGGCGTCTCGACCGGCGAGTTCACCAGCACTATCGCGGTCGGCTGGTAGCGCACCGCGAGAAGGACACGGTTTACGATCTGTCCGACCAAAACTTCGCAGACGTCACCGATCTTGACCTGATAAGGGTGCTCGAAGGAGCGACAGGCTGCACCAGAAAAGCAATCGATCTGTTGCGGTTCGGTGTAGCGTGGATCGTATTCTTCCGCGAAGAATTGACCGCCGAACGTTTCGAGCGGTCCTGTTTCGCTTCCGACGATTAGCCGCGTCGGGCGTGCATCATCCAGGTGAGCGAGCAAAGCCGGAAGCGCTGCGGCGCCACGGCGAACTAGCTCACGCATGGCGGGGTCGACCACTGGAGCGTGCGTTGGAAGGAGCCCGACCGTAAATTGTGGCGATGCGTCTTCCGCGAGGAATGCCCGATATATCCCCGTGTCGTCGATACCAAGCTGAGAACTCCTGAGTGTCGCGAGATCGTCGATCAACGCCACGACCGGTCGCTTAGAAAGATCAGCGCCGCCTGCGGTCTGCGCACAAACGGTCATCAAAAATGCAACAAACGCAGTTCTCATCGGCGCTTACGCTGGATCGTTCAGCGCCTGCGCGAATGCGGCTTCGTCGGGTTCGACGACGCGCGGTCCGGTCGAAACCGCGTCGAGCGCCCAGATGAAGGTGAAAGTGCCCAGGATCATGACCGGCATGCCGACGTCGTCGCTCAGCGGCGTGAGCAGCGCATCGAACAGCTTGGCATCCTGCGCATAAAGCGAACCGGCGCCGCGAATGCGCAACGGCACGCGCCGCTCGATCACGGCGCGGTAGGTCGCGATCGTGCGCAGCACCGTCTCGGGCCCGAACGGCGCCAGCGCCTCACTCATCAGTTTGCCGGTCGGATTGCCCTGGAAATAGCGCTGCAACTCGCTGCCGACGAGGCGGTAGCGGAAGTCCTCTCCCCGCGCGACCACATCCACAAGCAGGATGTGCTTGAGATGAGGCTTCATGTGCGACGGCGCGATATCCCTTCGCTGTGGCATGGAAGCGGCACCGCGCTGCTTATGCCAATAGTCGCGCAGGAAGGTGAGCAGCGGCGGTTCGTCCAGATCGGGATCGAATTCGACTTCGGCCTCGGCCATGCGCCCTCCCCCCCGCGACTGTTCACCCCATTCTAACCGCCGGCATCAGCAAAAGCGCGCATCGCCGGCGATCGAAAGCGGCTCGGTTAAAAATATTCGTTCACCATCTAGTGTTCGAGCTTGTTCCGAACAGCATCCCACTTCGAGGTGCCGAGGTCTCCAGGCCTCTTCCAATAGTCGGGCGTCTCGAGCTCGAGCGCACGCTCGATCTCAACCGCCAAAGCATGCCAGCCCGCCGCCAATTTAAGGTGACCCGCCGCTATTTCGGGAACCAGCGCATTTTCCGCCGAGAACAGCGCCTCTGCCGCACATTTCCGGCAACGGGAGGCCCATTCCTTCGGTTCGGAATTCAGCCACTGCCCCAAACTGCGCTTCCCCTCTCAAGCACTCAACGCCAAGACGTATAACGTAGACTTCCCGCGAATGTTCCCCACCGAACAATTGGGCCCGCCGCTTCTTCGCGCATCACAGTTTGGTGTGCGCTCACTGGAGCCTGCACGTCACGCTCTGCTCTGGACGCTCCAGGAATAGATGGAGCACAGTCCCGGTTGATGGGAGAAATGCGTGGCCGGTCTATACTTTCTGGCGATCTTAAGCCTCACAGCCATCTTCGTGTTCAAGAACGGCATTCTCTTCGCCCTGGGGTTCTTAGGAACGACGATGATTCCGTGCATCGCCACCGTGGCCGCCAAGTGGGGAATAATACGGGGCGACGCACGGCAAAAACTGTTCGTCCCAGCGTTCGCTTTATTGCTGCTCTGGGTCGCCTACTGGCTTTCAAAGAGTGTCTCTTTAGATGCGGGCGGGATCCATCTTTCTGGTATTGCGCTCTTAGCCATCGGCGGGATTGTCGGACTTGTTGGCGTGCCGCTGCGCTGGGCCGAATAGATCGAGCTCGTCCGCCCGCGGCTTTGTCGATCTTCCGGCATCATATGAGCCATCACATCAAAAGCAGGCCGGATGCCCCTGTAAAGTCGCGCATTTTTCCAGATTTCTCCAGGCCGCCGAGCACATGTTTCCGGTGCCAGCTCCCGCGAAAATTGCTTCACAGCCCAATTCCGTTGATGGCGGAGCACTACCTGGAATGAACCGGAAACTCTTCCGTACAAGACATGCTGTACGGTCGTACCCGTATTCGGTTATGCTGCGACTGCGAACAGGAGGAACCCATGTCCGTCGCCGTCGAGACCAAGCGCGTCACCGTGCCCGAAATCCGTGCGCACAAGAACGCCAAGCCGGTCGTGTGCCTCACCTGTTACCACGCCCATACCGCCCGCCTGCTCGACCGGCACGTGGACCTCATGCTGGTGGGCGACAGCCTCGGCAATGTGATGCACGGGCTTGAGACCACGATCCCTGTCACGCTCGACATGATGATCGTCGCCGGCAAGGCGGTGATGCGCGGCTCGAAGCATGCACTCGTCGTCGTCGATATGCCGTTCGGCTCCTACGAAGAATCCCCGCAGATCGCGTTCCGCAACGCGGTGACGGTAATGAAGGAAACCGGCTGCCAGGCCGTGAAGATGGAGGGCGGCGCGCGCCTCGCCGAAACCGTGAACTATCTCAGCCAGCGCGGCATTCCGGTGATGAGCCATATCGGGCTGACGCCGCAGGCGTTCAACGTCATGGGTGGGTTCAAGACGCAGGGCCGCACCGAGGCCGAATGGCCGGCGATCGAAGCCGACGCCAAAGCGGTTGCGGACGCCGGCGCCTTCGCGGTCGTGCTGGAAGGCATGGCCGAGCCCCTCGCCGCCAAGATCACGCGGCAGATCGCCATCCCCACCATCGGCATCGGCGCCTCGGCGAAATGCGACGGCCAGATCCTGGTGATGGAGGACATGCTGGGCCTCAACCCCAATCCGCCCAAATTCGTCCGCCAATACGCCAATCTCGGCCCGGACATCGAAAAGGCGGTCCAAGCCTACGCCCACGACGTGCGCGAGCGGGCCTTCCCCGGCGTCGAGAACGTCTACACGATGAAAAAGGCCGGTTAACAAGCTTACAGACAAGCAAGTTGCCATTGTCCGGGCGGCCCGCTAATTATCGCGGCTTGTCAAAGGTTTGCGCGGGCCTTGGGCTCATTCGCGCGCGTCCCTGAAAGGAATATTCCGTGACCGACATCTTCCATGAAGTCGAGGAAGAAGTACGCCGCGAACGCTACGAAGTTCTCTGGAAGAAATATGGCGACTACGTCATCGCCGCCATCGCGGTCATCGCCATCGGGATCGCCGGCTACAAATTCTGGCAGCGCTACGAAACACAGCAGCTCATCAATGCCTCGACGCAGTTGAACGCGGCGGAAAAACTGGCCGAGGCCGGAGAGAATGCGTCGGCCGCCGCGGCCTTCGCCAACCTCGCCAAGACCTCGCCCGCCGGCTATGCGGAGCTGGCCCGGCTTGCCGAAGCAGGCTCACTGCTCGCGGCCGGAAACCGCAGCGAGGGGCTCGCGCTCTACAAATCCATCGCCGCAGGCAATTCATCGCTCGCTCCCATCGCGCGCGTACGCGCCGCCTGGGCGATGGCCGATACCGCGCCGAAATCCGAACTTCAGAGCCTGCTCGGGCCGCTGACCGCGCCGTCGAGTGCATGGCGCTTCGTGGCTGGCGAAATCCTGGCCTATGCCGATTATCACGCCGGCAATCTGAAAGCGGCTGGGGCAGCGTTCGAGAGTCTCGCCAAGAATTCGGATGTCCCGCGCACCTTGCGCGGCCGCGCCGATGCGATGGCGACGTTCATCAAAGGCGGGGGTGACAAGGAGTACGGCTCGGTGCCCAAGCCTGCGGTTCCGCAGATGACGCCGGCCAATCCGAAAGGCTCCATCGCGCCATGACGTCCGGTTATGTGAGACATGTCGCGGCGCTCGGCGCCGTGGCGATTTTGCTCGGCGGCTGCAGCATGCTCGATACCATGAGCGATTGGTTCAGCGGGCCGGGAAAGGTTTCCAAACTGAAGGGCGAGCGCATCTCGGTGATGTCGCTCGATGAATCCTTGAAGCCCGATCCGACCCTGACGGGCACCGACGTCGTTCTGCCCCCACCCTATCGCAACGACGCATGGCCCAATCCCGGCGGCTATTCTTCGAACGCGATGTATCATCTGGAAGCCAAGGGCCGCTTGCAGCAGGCCTGGATCCAGGAAGCCGGCAAAGGGTCGAACACGGATTCGCGCCTGACTGCGCCGCCGATCGTGGCGGGCGGAAAAATCTACGTGCTGGACTCGGAAGCCCATGTGTTCGCGTTCGATGCGCAGAGCGGCCAGCCCCTATGGGATCAGAGCCTGTCGCCGAACGGTAAGGCAGACTTCATGTACAGCATGTCGTTCGGCATGTTCGGAAAGACGACCAAGCTCGATCCCACCAAGGGTTTCGGCGGCGGCCTCGCCTCCGACAACGGCAAGGTCTTCGCGACCAGCGGCTTCGGCGATGTGATCGCGTTCGAAGCTGCGAGCGGCAAGCGCCTTTGGAAGACCAATCTCGGCGTGCCGATCATGAACGCGCCGGTGGCGAGCGGCGGGCGCGTATTCGTGTCCTCGCAGGACAATCATTTCTACGCGCTGGCACAGACCGATGGCCGCAAGCTTTGGGACCATCAGGGCATCGAGGAATCGGCGGGCATTCTGGAAAGCACCAGCGCGGCGGTCGCCGGCGAATTCGCAATCGCGCCTTACACCTCGGGCGAACTCTATGCGCTGCGCGTGCAGAACGGACGTTCGTCCTGGAACGACATGCTGACGAGCTCCGGCAATGTGACGGCACTCTCCGAACTCGACGATATCGCGGGCCGTCCCGTTGTCGATCGCGACATCGTCTTTGCGATCAGCCATTCCGGATTGATGGCGGCGATCAGCCTTTCGACCGGCGACCGGGTGTGGTCGCGCGACATCGGCGGCATCCAGACGCCGTGGGTGGCTGGCGACTATGTGTACGTCGTCACCACCGACCAGCGCCTTCTCTGCCTGACGCGCAAGGAAGGCCGCGTGAAATGGGTGCATCAGCTCCAGCGCTGGACCGACAAGGACAAGAGCGATTTCGTCGTCTGGGCGGGCCCGGTTCTGGTGTCCGACCGGCTGATCCTTGTTTCGTCCGCGGGCTATGCCGTGTCGGTGTCGCCCTATACCGGCCAGGTTCTCAGCCGCATGGAAATCCCGGCGCAGGCCTATATCGCACCCGTCGTCGCCAACGATACGCTCTATCTTTGGACCAACGACGCGCAGCTGGTGGCTTACCGGTAGCAATGCCATGGCGCTCACCCTCGCCATTGTCGGCCGGCCCAATGTGGGCAAGTCGACGCTCTTCAACCGCATCGCGGGCCGCAAGCTTGCGCTGGTCCATGACACGCCCGGTGTCACGCGCGACCGGCGCGATGTCGAGGTCACGTTCGGATCGATCCCCCTCAGGCTGATCGATACTGCCGGTTTCGAAGTCGGTGATGAAGGCAGTCTCGCGCAACGCATGACGGGCCAGACGCTCGCCGCCATCGCCGATGCCGATGTGTGCCTGTTCCTGATCGATGGGCGGGCGGGCGTGACCGCCGGTGACGAAATCATCGCCGAAACGCTGCGCCGTTCGGGAAAGCCCGTCATCCTCGCCACCAACAAATGCGAAGGCCGCGTCGGCGAAATGGCGGTGGCCGACGCTTACAGCCTTGGCTTCGGAGAGGCGCTCACGGTATCGGCCGAGCACAATCTCGGCATGGACCAGATCGAGGAAGCCCTCGCGCCGTTCGCCGAAGAACCCGCTTTGGAGGGTGAAGAAGGCGATCTCGCGAACAAGCCGCTGCGCCTCGCCATTGTCGGCCGCCCGAACGTCGGCAAGTCGAGCCTGTTCAATTTGATCCTGGGCGAAGAACGGTCGCTGACGGGACCGGAAGCGGGGCTAACGCGCGACTCGATCACCGCGCCCTGGACTGCGGATGGCCGCGCGATCCTGCTGCACGACACGGCGGGCCTGCGCAAAAGCGCGCGCGCCGCCGGTCACACACTCGAGGAAATGTCGGTCGAAAGCACGCTCGATGCGATCCGCTTCGCCGACTGCGTGATCGTGACGCTCGATGCGACACAGCCCTTCGAGAAGCAGGACCTCACCATCGCCGATCTGATCGAGCGCGAGGGCCGCGCCGTCGTGTTCGCAGCGAACAAATGGGATCTAATGGAAAACCGCGGCGGCGGGATCTTGAAGCTGCGCAGGCAGCTGGACGAATCCTTGCCGCAACTTGTGGGCGCGCCACTGGTAGCGATTTCCGCCCGTACGGGAGAAGGCCTGGACCGGCTGCTTCCGGCCGTGCTCGAGGCCGACCGTGCCTGGAACACGCACATATCCACCTCGGCGTTGAACCGTTTTCTCGAAGTGGCCCTGACGCGCCATTCGCCGCCGCTCAGCAAGGGACGGCGCATCGCCATCCGTTACATGACCCAGCCCAAGGTTCGCCCGCCGACCTTCGCGCTGTTCGGAAACCAGTTGGCCTCGCTGCCGGACGATTACCTGCGCTACCTCACAAACGGCCTGCGCGATGCGTTCGCGCTCGCCGGAACGCCCATCCGCCTGCGGCTGCGCGGCGGAAAAAATCCGTATGCGGATAGTTAGCCGCTACAGAGCCTCTCTCGGCCCCCTGGCCAACAGCCTGACCCAAAGCTGATCAAGTTCACCAGTGCGTGACGTTTCCATTCCCGCGAGAAGATCGAGTGACAATTCCATCGACGCGATTACATCCGCTGTCGATGCCAAGAGACGGCCTTCATACGTCCAGCTCCAAGTCCAGCCCTTCTTAGTTGGTCGGCGCGCATCGAGCCAAATCAACCTGTCCGGCCAAGCGTGCAGTCGTAGCGAGGTTTTGCCGACACTGAGGAGATCAATTTCCAGTCTCTCTACTTTCTCGCGATCAACCAGTTCGTAGACCTTGGAAAGCTCCATGCGAGATGCTCGATGGCGGATCGAGCTTGCGCGCTTGCGAAACGTGACGGCAATACTCTCCAGAAATTCGTCTTGGAATCGAGCGCTATTCACTATGACGGGCGCTCATGCGCAACCAGTGCGCCGTTCCGATCGTAAGACGGTGAGAGCATCTCCACGATCAGCGGCGCCACCGCATCCGGCGTTTCGAGCGTTTGCGGATCCTCGCCGGGGAACGCTCTGGCGCGCATCCCGGTGCGCAGGGCGCCCGGACTGAGCAGGTTCACTTTGACGTTCGTGCCGGCGCATTCCGCGGCATAGATCAGCGCGAGCGATTCAAGCGCGGCCTTCGACATCGAATAGCCGCCCCAGAACGGCATGTGGCGGCGTGCGACGCCTGACGTGACGAACACCACACGCCCGGCATCCGATTGCCGAAGCAGCGGATCGAGCGAACGGATCAGCCGCCAGTTCGCGGTGATGTTCACATCGACGAGTTCCTGGAACTGCTTCGGATTGATGTGAGAGAGCGGCGTGACCGGGCCAAGCACCGCGGCGTTTCCGAGGAAGGCATCGAGCTTTCCCCAGCGTTCGTAGATTGACGCACCGAGGCGGTCGAGCGCCGCGAAGTCCTTCAGATCCAGCGGCACCAAAGTGGCGTGGCCGCCTGCCTTCTGGATCTCGTCGTCGAGATCTTCAAGCCCGCCCACCGTCCGCGCCACGAGGATCACATGCGCGCCCGCTGCCGCGAGTGCCCTGCCCGCCGCATGGCCGATGCCGCGCGACGCACCAGTGACGAGCGCGACGCGCCCTTCGAGCGGCTTGTTCATGGATCAGGCGACGTCGGCGAGCAGCGAAAGCTGGCCGTCGCGGCGACCTTTTGAGATGTCGCTGAGCGAAATCGGATAGGCGCCCGAGAAGCAGGCGTCGCAGAATTTCGGCGACACGGGATCGCGTCCCTTTTCGCCCATCGCACGATAGAGCCCATCCATCGAGATGAAGGCGAGGCTGTCGGCACCGATGAAGCGGCGCATCTCTTCCACGTCCATCGTGTGGGCGAGAAGCTCAGAGGTCGTTGGCGTATCGACGCCGTAGAAGCAGGAATGCGTCGTGGGCGGACTGGCGACGCGGAAATGGACTTCCAGCGCGCCCGCGTCGCGCACCATCTGCACGATCTTCTTGGAGGTCGTGCCGCGCACAATGGAATCGTCGATCAGCACCACGCGCTTGCCCGCGAGCGTCGCGCGGTTGGGATTGTGTTTCTTGCGCACGCCGAAATGGCGGATGCCGTCGGTCGGCTCGATGAAGGTCCGTCCGACATAGTGGTTGCGGATAATGCCCAGCTCGAACGGGATGCCGGACTGGTTCGCAAAGCCGAGCGCCGCCGGCGTACCGGAATCCGGCACGGGAATGACCATGTCGGCACTGGCCGGAAATTCCTTCGCCAGCTCCTCGCCGATGCGCTTGCGCGCGGCGTAGACGTTTTGCCCGTCCACGACCGAATCGGGCCGCGAGAAATAGATGTGCTCGAACACGCAGAAGCGATGCGGCTGCCGGTTGAACGGGTGCATGCTTTCGATGCCGTCCTTGGTGATGACCACCATCTCGCCGGGCTCGATATCGCGCACGAATGCCGCGCCGATGATATCGAGCGCGCAGGTCTCCGACGCCAGGATCGGAACGCCGTCGAGATCGCCCAGCACCAGCGGGCGCACGCCAAACGGATCGCGCACGCCGATCAGCTTCTTGGACGTGAGCGCCACCAGCGAGTATGCGCCTTCGACCTGCTTCAGCGCGTCGATGAGCCGATGAACGACCGGGCCGAACTTGCTGCGGGCCGCGAGATGGATGATGACTTCCGTATCGGAGGTCGACTGGAAGATCGCGCCTTCGCGCACCAGTTCCTCGCGCAGGATGCGCGAATTGGTCAGGTTGCCGTTATGGGCGAGCGCAATGCCGCCGCCTTCAAGCTCCGCGAACATCGGTTGGATGTTGCGAACGGACGAGCCGCCTGCGGTCGAATAACGGTTATGTCCAATCGCGAAATCGCCTTTGAGGTTCTCGACGCGCGCGCTGTTCTTGCCGCCGAAGATGTCGCCAACGAGGCCCATATGCCGTTCAGCCGAAAACTGGCCGTTATCGAAGGAGACGATGCCGGAGGCTTCCTGTCCGCGGTGCTGGAGCGCGTGCAGGCCAAGCACGGTCAGAGCCGCGGCATTGGGGTGCCCAAAAATGCCGAAAACGCCGCACTCCTCGTGCAGCGTGTCCGCATCAAGCCTGTCCTGTTCGAAAGGGCCTGTCATGGCTTCTCGTTTCCACCATTGGCAGTCGCGTCGATAAGTCTGTCTAGCTCGCGCCGTTCCTTGACGCCATAGGTTTTGTGCGCGGTCTTCTCGCGTGCGGCGGCCGGACGCGGCTGTGGCTTGGGAGCCGCCGGAACGGCCGCCGTTTTGGGCGATTCTGTGGCAGGCTGTTCGGTTCTTGCAGTGTCAACATGCTGATCGGGCACCAGCGACAGCAGCACTTCGCTCGAGCCTTGGATCACCGGCAGCAACTTCGCGTTGGATACCCACTCTGGCTGGTTACGCACTGAAATCACGGTGGAAAACGCGATATAGGCGAGGCCGATGATGGCCAGACCACGAACCACGCCAAACGCAAACCCGCATGCCCGATCGAGTGTGCTCACGGGCGAGTTCTTAACCGACTCCGAGAAACGATAGCTGATGAACGAAAGCGGGATCACGACGACAAGGAAGATCACCGCATAGCCGATGAGTATGCCGAGCATCGGCGAAGAAACGAGGTCGCGCGTGTACGGCGCAAACCGCGGCCCGAAGAACAGTGCAGCGAAGGCCGCCGCGGCCCAGGCGAAAATCGAAAGCGACTCCGACACGAACCCGCGATAGGTCGCGTAGGTCGCAGACACGAACACGACCGCAATGACGATCGGGTCCAGGATGGTTACGCCGAGCGCATTCATGTGATTCTATTCTAGCACAGCCAGCCGCGCGCCGCCTGTCACCGGTCCCCGGATCAGCGACAGCAACTCCACGACGTTGTTAACTTCCGTAAGATTCAATCCAGCACCTTCAACACGCACGCCGGCCGGCAAAACGGCATTCGCAAAGCCGAGTTTTGCGGCCTCCTTGAGGCGAAGTTCCGTCTGCGGAGCCGGGCGGACATCGCCTGACAGGCTGATCTCTCCGAAATACACCGTGTCTTTCGGCAAAGGCCGTCCGTGGAAGGAGGAAACCAGCGCCGCCGCCGCGGCCAGATCGGCGGCCGGCTCGCCAACCTTCAGGCCGCCCGCAACGTTCAAATAGACATCGTGACCGCTCATTCCAAGGCCGCCGCGTGCGTCAAGAACGGCGAGCAGCATGGCAAGCCGTCCCGTATCCCAGCCGACCACGGCGCGCCGGGGCGTGCCGTAGCCTGCCGCGGCAACCAGAGCCTGGATTTCCATCAGCAGCGGCCGGGTCCCCTCGATGCCTGCGAACACCGCGATGCCGGGTGAAAGCGAGGTGCGGTCGCCAAGGAATAGCGCGGAGGGATTGCTGACTTCCGCGAGCCCCTTCCCCGTCATCTCGAACACGCCGATTTCGTCGGTCGGCCCAAAGCGGTTCTTCACCGCACGCAGCAGGCGGAAATGGTGGCCCCGCTCGCCTTCGAAATAGAGAACGGCATCGACCAGATGCTCCACCGCCTTCGGCCCTGCGATCTGGCCGTCTTTGGTGACATGGCCGACGAGGATGATCGCAGCACCCGTGGACTTGGCGTAACGCACGAGATCGAGCGAGGCAGTGCGCACCTGGGCGATGGTTCCCGGCGCCGCTTCGAGCGCGGAGGTCCAGATCGTCTGAATGGAATCGATGGCGACGATGCCGGGCGGCCTGGCGCTGTCCAGCGTGGAAAGAATGTCCTCGATCGATGTGGCAGCGCCCAGCCCGACGGGCGCATCGCTCAGGTCCATCCGCGCGGCGCGCAGGCGCACCTGCGCCATCGCCTCCTCGCCGGAGATATAGACCGCGTTGCCGCCGGCCTTCGCATAGGATGCGAGCGCCTGAAGGATAAGTGTCGATTTGCCGATGCCCGGATCGCCGCCGACCAGCAGCGCGGAACCCGGCACCAGTCCGCCGCCGCAGACCCGGTCGAACTCCGCGATACCGGTTGCCCGGCGCGGCGGGGCTTCGTCTTCGGTCTTCAGATCTTCGAGCGCGAAAGGCCGTCCGCGCGCGCGCCTGCGCGCGTCACCGCCGACAGGAGGTGGCGCCCCCTCCTCCGTGATCGTGTTCCAGCCGCCACAGGCATCGCATCTGCCGGACCATTTGGAATGGACCGCGCCGCAACTCTGACAGACGAAAGAAGCAGAACCCTTGGCCATGATTCGATCATACCACGGGTGTCAAGCAAGTATGATCGGCAGCTAACGCCGGACTTCCATCTTGATCGGGCCTTCGGCGCGGCCGTGGATGAACTGGTCGACGTAAGCGTTGCCGCTGTTGTCGATTTCGGACGTCGGTCCCTGCCAGATGATCTTGCCCTGGTAGAGCATGGCGATGCGATCGGAAATCTTGCGCGAACTCACCATGTCATGGGTGATCGAGAGAGCGGTGGCCCCGACATCCTTCACCGTTGCAACGATGAGATCGTTGATCACGTCGGCCATGATCGGATCGAGGCCGGTCGTCGGCTCATCGAAGAAGATGATCTCCGGGTTCGCGGCGATGGCGCGTGCAAGGCCGACGCGCTTCTGCATGCCGCCCGAAAGCTCGGCGGGCGAAAGCATCGCCACTTCGGGGCCGAGCCCGACCTTCCCGAGCTTTTCGACGGCGATGTCCTTCGCCTTGCGGCGCGGAACGCCGTGGCCCTGGATCAGCCCGAACGCCACGTTCTCCCAGACCGGAAGGCTATCGAACAGCGCGGCGCCCTGGAACAGCATGCCGAATTTTCTGAGCACGGCTTCTCGCGCGCCAGCGCCCAGCTTCGTCACTTCCTGGCCGTCGACGAAAATCTGGCCGGCGTCGGGTTTAAGAATCCCAAGCACGCATTTGATCATCACCGACTTGCCGGTGCCCGAACCGCCGATGACGACAAGGGATTCGCCACGGCCGAGTGTCAGATCGAGACCGTCCAGCACGACCTTGGAACCGAAGCGCTTCTTGACGCCCCGAAGCTCGACTTTCGGTGTGAGATCGCTAGCCATGCGAGAAGATCACGGAGGTGAGAATGTAGTTGGCCGCAAGAATGAGGATCGATGCGGAGACCACGGCGTTTGTGGTGGCGGAACCGACGCCCTGCGCCCCGCCCTTGGAATGAAAGCCGTTGTAGCAACCCATCAGCGCGATTATGAAACCAAACACCGCCGCCTTTATCAGGCCGGACGAGACGTCGTCATAGGTAACGCCGTTCACCGTGTTGTTCAGATAGATTGCGCCGTTGAAGCCCAGCGCCTCGGTCGAGGCGACGTAGCCGCCGAACACGCCGATGGAATCGGCGATCGCAACCAGGATCGGCATCGAGATCACCGCGGCCACGATGCGCGGCACGACCAGGTACTTGATCGGATTGGTCGAAAGCGTGGTTAGCGCGTCGATCTGCTCGGTCACGCGCATGGTGCCGATTTCGGCTGCGATGGCCGCCGCCACACGGCCGGCCACCATCAAGCCTGCGATCACCGGCCCAAGCTCGCGCGTGATGCCAACCAGCACGACCACCGGCACGAAGGTCTCGGCGCCATAGCGGCTTGCGCCATTGTAGATCTGCAGCGCCAGAACGCCGCCTGTGAAGAACGCGGTGAGGCCGACAACCGGGAGCGAGAAAAAGCCGATCCGGATCATCTGCTGGACGATGAGATTCCAGTAGACCGGCGGACGAACGACGCCGCTCACCGCATCGGCCGTGAAAACCGTGAGGCGTCCCGTTTGGCTAAAGAAATTCAGAACCACGCGCCCGATGGCGGCGAAGACGTTCATGCACCGTCCTCATAAACATGGGGCACGCGCCGCGACATCGCGGTCAGGATTTCGTAGGGCGCGGTGTTGGATGCCGCCGCGATCTCGTCCAGCGTGATCGTGTCGCCGAAGAATTCGATCGCATCGCCGACACGACGCTGGCCCTCGGGCACATCGGTGACGTCGAGCGTAATGAGATCCATGGAAACACGGCCTGCGATCGGAACGCGCACGCCGCCGATTGCACCTGCACCCCGGCCCGCCAATACGCGCATGAGACCGTCGGTATAGCCCAATCCTGCGACAGCCAAAACCGTGGGCCGCGCCGCGCGGAACGTGGCGCCGTAGCCGACGCTTTCGCCCTTGCCGATCTGGCGGATCTGAAGAATGTTGCCGTGCAGAACTGCAACCGTCGCAAACGGATTGGGCCTGCCCGATTGCGGATTGCCGCCATAAAGTCCAAGCCCCGGGCGGACCATGTCGAACGCGTAATCCTTGCCCAGCATCACACCACCGGATGACGCCAAGCTTGCGGGTGCGGGCGGCAGCATCGCGAGCGCTGTCTGGAACCGGTCGAGCTGGAGGCGATTCATTTTCGCGTCCGGATCGTCGGCGCAGGCAAGATGGCTCATCCACAACACGACGCGGATGCTTTCCAGCCTCTTTGCCGCTTCCGCCGCAAGCACACCGAGTTCGCCGGCCGCAAGGCCGAGCCGGTTCATGCCCGTGTCGATATGCACGACAGCGTCGAGCGTTGTGTCCATCTCCCGCGCGGCCGCACTCCAACCCGCGACTTCCCCGAGCGAATTGAGAACGGGCGTGAGGCGATTGCTTATGAGCGCGGGAACCGCATCCGGCGGCGCGCCATCCAGCACGAAGATGCGCGCACCCGGCACGACCGGACGCAGCGCCACGCCCTCTTCCAGGCGCGCCACGAAGAACGTATCGCAACCGGCTTCCGCAAGCCGGCGCGCGACCGGGGGCATGCCCATGCCATAGGCGTCAGCCTTAACCACACCGGCGACGGCTGCCGGTCCGGCCATGCGCTGAACATTGCGGAAGTTGGATACGATCGCACCCAACCGCACCGTCAGGCGCGCTGCTTCAAAATCGCTCATGCGAGCGGACAATGAAGGTGCGCGGGCATGGCGTCAAAGTCCGCCACGCCGCAGTCCCGGTATGCATGTGGCGCTAGCATCAACGGCCGAAGAGAGTCTTGTGAATGCATTCGCTGTGCGTGTTGCCCGCGGCGAGACAGGGATCGGCCGTCTGCTGGATATGCAGTTCCTGATCCGCGCCGCTCGTCGGCTCTTCCGCTGGCGGCGGCGGCTGGGACGTGTCCATGACGATCACGCCATGCGCGTTCTTCTTGAAGCGCCAGGGCTGGCGGCGGCAAGCCTCCCGCTGCGACTGCGTGAGATGCTCATAGGGACCGGCGCCACAGGCGAGTTCCTTTCCGATGGCCTGCATGACATTGGCCTCGGGTTGTGGCTGGGCCTGCTGCGGCTTGGGGGGCGGCAGTGTGATCGTGTTGAGCCGCTGGGGAAGCGGCGAAAGCCGCACCTCCGGCGTGACCTCGACAGCGGGTAGACGCTCGACCTTCGTGTGGAGCGGCGGGATGATAAAAAAGATTTCGTGCGGCGCCACGCGCGCGATCTGGCGTACGCGTCCCGCGGTCACGAGTGCCAAGACGATCAGCACATGGACCAGCGCGACTGCGAGCCAGGCAGTTCCACGCTTCAGATACCGTTCGCGATCGCCCTCGCGGATGAGCCTGAGCGGGTGGGCTGCCATCGGGGCAAGCGGCAGGTCGACGGCGCTGACTTCTGAAACCACTGCACATTCCGGCGGATGACGGCGCGCCGGCGCGCGGCGCGGCTGCTTTCATCACTCTAGCAGGTTTTCGCCTTTCGCAACCGGCCCGAAATTAACCAGGCCTTGAGGATGTTTCACCTTGGGACAGCGGATTGATCCAAAATGGGTCGAAGCGCGTCGCCGCCAATAAAGGAGATAACATGCGTGCAATGTTGACACTTGCGGCCAGCCTTTTCGTCTGCGCGGGGCTGTTCGGCTGCGACGACGATGGCGACGGTCACAAGACCACGACATCTGTAATCGGCGCGGCGGCCGCGGCGCCGGGCTGCAAGTGCAAGCAGGCGGCGCAGGGTGAGCCAGATGCCCAGGCGTCATCGCCGCTTCGGCACACGTACCACCACCGTTTCCGGCACTATGGGCACTTTGCGCACAAGGCCGGATCCGGCCATAGCTGGTACGAGATCGGCTGGGGCAGCAGCGCGGGTTCGGCCGGTTCCTATCCGGAATCGAGCCACAGCGAATATGCGATGGCCGAACAGGCGCCGGACGATATGCCGCCCCCTCCGCCTCCCTCAGCGCCTTATCCACCACCGCCGCCTCCCGGCGCAGGCCCGAGCGGTCCGCCAATGGACTCTGGTGTGTGGGTCGACGGATACGGACGCGGTCACTACGCGGACGGAGAGGCGCCTCCTTCGCCGAACGACAATACGGAATATCTTTCGAACGAAGACGCCGGCCGGCGCCACGATCCTTGGCGCGGCTTCAACGCCAAGTGCCGCAACACGGTCGATTAGAAGACCGAGATTGTCTGGGTCCTCCTCCGAGGGCCGCTACGCGGCCACCTCAGGATGACGCACATGTTGAAGTAGGTGCGTCACCCTGAGGTGCGAGCGGAGCGAGCCTCGAAGGGCGGCGCGCCGGGCACCTCAGGACGACATGATTACCCGAACAGCTTGCCCGGCGGCGGTCCGAAGCGATTGCTGCCGGGCTCGCCGCTTTTGCTTCCGAGCCAGATCGTAAATCCGCCCTGGATCACAACAATCGCGCCGGCAAAGGTGAGAAGGAGACGCGCACCACGCTCGCTGATTTCCCCGCTGTTCGCCTGGGCGGAACGCATCGCCTGGACGAGTTCGTCGCCGCCGAATGCGAACGCCCCGAAACTGGCAAGGAGCATCAACCCCACCGGGATGAGGATTGTCCAACCGGATTTCCCGAGGTCGTGCAGTCGCCGCGCCCAGAGAATAATCCACAGAAATGTCGTGACCGCGCTTGCTCCGGCGATCTGGAACAGCGTCAGGCCGATGCCGACCACAAACAATATCGCGATGCCGATCCAGAATTCGGTACGACCGCTGCGGCCATTGAGATACGCGAACACGGCGTTGCCTCGTCTGTCAGTTTCCGTCGGCCGCAAAATTCGAAAAGCGTGTGAAGCGGTCGTCGAAAAACAAATCGATCTTGTTGGTCGCGCCGTGACGGTGTTTTTCCACGAGCAACTCGGCGCGGCGGTGCGCACGTTCGCATTTTTCGAGCCATTTGGCATGGTCGGGCGTGGACGGGTCCGGCTCGCGGGATTTCAGGTAATATTCCTCGCGGTAGACGAACATCACGACGTCGGCATCCTGCTCGATCGAGCCGGATTCGCGTAAGTCCGACAGCACCGGCCGCTTGTCGTCGCGCGCGTCCACGCCGCGCGAAAGCTGGGAAAGGGCGAGCACGGGAACGTCCAGATCCTTCGCCAGGACCTTCAGGCTTTTACTGATCTCGGTGATTTCCTGGACGCGATTTTCGGCGCGCTTGGCCGTACCGGCCACGAGCTGGATGTGGTCGATGATGATGAGGCCGATCTTCTTCTCGCGTTTCATACGCCGTGCGCGCGCCGCGATCTGCGCGATCGAGATGCCGCCGGTATCGTCGATGTAGAGCGGTAGCGTGGACAGTTCCTGCATGGTCAGGATGAATTTCTCCCACTCGCTTTCGGAGAATTTGCCGTTGCGGATTTTCCACATCTCGATTTCGGTCTGCTCCGCCAGAATACGCGCCGCGAGCTGTTGGGCCGCCATTTCGAGGGAGAACAGGAGCACCGGCGCACCGCGGGGCACTTCGGCGCCGGCCTCAATGTCCTGCGTATAGGTGCGCGCCGCGTGGAAGGCCATGTTGGTCGCGAGCGAGGATTTGCCCATGCCCGGGCGGCCGGCGAGGATGAGAAGGTCCGACGGCTGCAGACCGCCGAGCAGGCTGTCGATATCGGTGAAGCCGGACACCACGCCCGAGATTCTGCCGCCGCGCGCCTGTGCCTTCTCCGCAAGTTCCACCGTGCGTCTGAGGCTCTCGGCAAAATCGAGCGGTCCCTCGCCATAGCGCGCGACGTCGGAAAGGCGATAGAGCGCCTTTTCGGCATCTTCGATCTGCGCTTGCGGCGGTTTTTCGTGCGGCGCTTCGTAGGCTGTGTTGACGATGTCTTCTCCGAGTTGGATGAGCGAGCGGCGCACGGCCAGATCGCTCAGGATGCGCGCATAGTCGCGAACATTGGGAAGCGCGGGCGCGGCCTGCGCCAGACCGACGAGATAGGCATGCCCGCCGACCTCGACCAATCCCGGATCGGCCTTCATCGTTGCGTGCAGCGTCAGCGGCGTCAGCACCATTCCGCCACGCTCGTGACTCTGAAGCATCGTCTCGTAGAGGCGCTGGTGCAGCGGATCGTAGAACTGATCGCCCCTCAAGATCGTCGAGACGGGTTCGAGCGCGCGGTTGTCGACCAGGATCGAACCGAGGAGCGCCTGCTCGACCTCGATGTCGTAGGGGACGTGACGATAGATTTCCTGTTCCATGGCGCCGCTTCGAATGGGGCGGCGTTCTTGACGCACCGCTCCATCCGAATCAATCGGTCGATACATTTGGTCGCAAGGACCATCCCACTTCATGCACAGGGAAATGATTGCGGCTTGCGACCGATTTCTCTTCGCCTGCGGCGCGGATGCCTCACCGCCCGTCCAGAAACTCCCGATAAGTGTCGGATTTGAACCCGACAAGCAGTTCCCTGCCCGCCTCCAGCACCGGCCGCTTTATCAGCGAGGGCTGCGCCAGCATCAGCGCAATGGCTTTCTTCTCGTTCAGGGTTTCCTTGTCGCCTTCCGGCAACTTGCGGAATGTGGTCCCGGCCTTGTTCAGCAATGTTTCCCAGCCAGCCTTCGCCGCCCAGCTTTCGAGCTTCGCGCGTTCGATCCCTGACGTCTTGTAGTCGTGAAACGCATAGCCGATGCCACGATCGTCAAGCCACGCCCGGGCCTTCTTCATCGTGTCGCAGTTCTTGATGCCGTAGATCGTGATGTCTTTTGCCATGACGTCTGTTTAACCCTGCCCGTCGCGCAGTTTCCACCGGGCCAGACATTCATGCCGGCTTTCTCCGACGTGACTCAGCACCAACGCAAACTCTCGCACCGTCCACTGGATCGGCAAGGTCGGGTACTGCTCGACCCAGCGGTCTGCCCACATCAAGGTCATATGCGGCGTGAACCCACTCGATATGGGGACCTCGAACCCTTCCTCGATCATGGCCACGACGATCAACTGCCGAAGCCACGCCGCGGCGGCGAGCCCTTTGCCGGACGTCAGCACAAACGGATGACTGGCGGATCGCACGAAGAAGCTTTCCGTGATGTCGAACGCAACGTCGAACGCGGCCGCATCGACGCGCGCACCGGCCTGCACGGCCCTGTCGATGTTTTCCGGAAGGCTGCAATACACATCCATCGCGGACAGCAGCGTGATATGAAGCCGGTCCGGCCAGATCGGCTTTCCGCGGAAGCGATGTGCGCCGCAGACGCGCGTCCCGAGATCCGACACTTGCGAGACAACGACCGGCTCCGGCAGCAGCGCAAAGAAGAGATTGTGCCGTCCCGAATGACCGAAGCCGGTGGACGGCGGGAGCGTTGGCGACGGGCGGCCGTTTTCGTTATAGAACATAACAGGAACATACGTCTCCGGCGCATCACCCGTCAAGGCGGCCCGCGATCAACCGCCGAGCTGCCAGCGTCCGAGATGGTTGTGGGTGGTCTTGCCCAGGAGGCTGTGCACCAGCACGAACTCGCGCACCTGCCATCCCATCGGTTCAACGGCGGCAGGTTTGATGCGCACCTTGTCGTAGGTGAGCGTGACATGCGGCTTGAATTCGCCCTGCGTGGCGCCGCCGAGGCCGACGCGCTTCAGGGCCGCGCCTAGCGTTTCGTGCATAGGCCGCCAGGGCGCGAGGTCACTGGTCAGCACGAAGGGGAAGACCCCCGTACTGTTGCGAAAACTTTCGGCGCGCGCGAACGCCACCTCGAACGGCGCCGCGGCAACCTGCTCCGCCGCTTCTTTGGCGAGCCGTACGATCTCGTCCGGAAACGCCGCCCAGTCGCCGAGATGAAACAGCGTCACATGCAGATGCTCGGGCAGGATCAGCGCCGCCTCGAAGCCGTGCCGGCGTTTGCTTTCTTCCGCGAACGCATGGATGCGCGCCCTCGCCGCCTCATCCGGAAGACAGGCGAAGAATATCCGCTCCTTCTGCGAAGGCCCGAACTTCCGGCGCGCACGCTTCGGCATGAATGGGCTCCCGCTCCAAACATGCGCATGGTACGCCGTCAATCGCGTCTTCGGATACAGGCGCGACCGGTACAGAGCGGGGCTGGATCATGCAGTTTCACCTGAATGGGTTCGAGCCCGGCGATCCGGAGATCTTCGATCCGGCGGAACGATATCCAGCCTCGGGCGCCAAAGGGCCCCTGCCTGCGGAAGTCGATGTCCTGATCGTCGGATGCGGCCCGGCAGGGCTGACGCTCGCCGCCCAGCTATCGGCGTTTCCCGACATCACCTGCTGCATCGTCGAGCAGAAGCCGGGGCGGATGCTCCTGGGGCAAGCCGACGGCATCGCCTGCCGGACGATGGAGATGTTCCATGCCTTTGGATTCAGCGAGCGCGTGCTGAAAGAAGCTTGCTGGATCAACGAGACGACGTTCTGGAAAGCCGACGAAGCACAACCCCCGAATATTGTCCGCAGCGGCCGCGTTCAGGATGTCGAAGACGGACTGTCGGAATTCCCGCACGTCGTTCTCAACCAAGCGCGCGTGCACGATTTCTATCTCGATCTCATGCGCTGGTCCGCGACGAAACTCGAGCCTCACTATTCGCGGCGGGTCACGGGCATTCAATCTCCGGCCCGTGATAGCGACGACGCGACTAGCCGTGTGACTGTCACGCTTGAACACGAAGGTCAAACCGAGACGGTGAGAGCCCGTTATGTGGTGGGCTGCGACGGCGCGCGCAGTATCGTGCGTGCCTCGATTGGGCGCGAACTTCGCGGCGATTCCGCCAATCATGCCTGGGGCGTGATGGACGTCCTGGCCGTCACCGATTTTCCGGATATCCGCTGCAAGGCGCTCATCCAGTCCGCGCACGAAGGCAGCATTATCGTCATCCCGCGGGAGGGCGACTACCTCGTCCGGCTCTATATCGAACTTGGCCAGCTCGAAAGCGGCGAGCGCGTCGCGAAGCGCAACATCACTGCCGATGATCTTATCGCGAAGGCGCGGCGGATTCTCAGTCCCTACACGCTCGACGTGAAGCAAATCCCCTGGTGGTCGGTTTATGAGATCGGCCAGCGGCTGACCGACAAGTTCGATGATGTTCCAGCCGAAGAGACCAAGACGCGCCTGCCGCGCGTTTTCATTGCCGGCGATGCCTGCCACACCCACAGCCCGAAGGCCGGGCAAGGCATGAACGTCTCCATGCAGGATGCCTTCAATCTCGGCTGGAAGGTCGTTTCCGTGCTGCGCGGCCGATGTTCGGCCGAATTGCTGCACAGCTACTCCGCGGAACGGCGTGCGGTCGCAGGCGAGCTGATCGACTTCGATCGCGAATGGGCCGCCCTTCTCGCCTCGGCGCACGGAGAGAGCGGCGGACCGGATGCCGCCAAAACCCAGAGCTATTTCGTCCGGCACGGCCGGTACACCGCAGGAACCGCGACCCGCTACCGCCCGTCACGTATCACCGGCGACGACACCCACCAGACGCTGGCAAAAGGATTCCCCATCGGAGAACGCTTTCACTCGGCACCCGTCGTCCGTCTGGCAGACGCCAAGCCGGTTCATCTCGGCCATGCCATCAAAGCCGATGGCCGCTTCCGGATCTTCGCGTTCTGCGGATCGGACGACCCGACCGATTCAAACGCCGCCATCCACCGCTTGTGCGATTTTCTCAGCAACGACCCCAATTCTCCCATCCGGAAATGCACGCACGGCGGCGAAGACATCGACGCCGTCATCGACTTCCGCGCGATCTTCCAGCAGCCGCACAACGAACTCGCGATCGAACGCATGCCGGCGCTATTATTGCCGCACAAAGGACGCTACGCCCTTTACGACTACGACAAGATGTTCTGCGCGGACCCCAAGAACGACATTTTCGAAACCCGCGGCATCGACCGTGATCGAGGCTGCATCGTGATCGTGCGGCCCGATCAATATGTGGCACACGTTCTTCCGCTCGACGCCCATCGGCAACTTGCCACGTACTTCGATGGGTTCATGCTGGCGCACTGAACCGGTCGACGCCGCGAAGAATTTCGATTGATCACTACGCCAAACTACGAACCGAAACGGGCAGTTGAGGAACTGACCATTTAGTATCGCGGCTTCGTTACATCACAGTCCATCACTGGGGCTTTCGAGCAGCAGAATGCCGGTCGCGGTGTTCGAAATCGGAACGTGATAGTTGGAATGAATCTTCCTGACCTCGCCCGCGAGGGCGCCGCGCATGGCAATCCAGTTTAGAAGCTCGACGCCCTGGGTGCCCGCGAGTTCGACCAGATCGAGAGACGAATATTCCGTGAGCCTGGCGGGATCATCGACCAGTTGCTGCATGCAATAGAGATCGAAGGTCTTGTTGATGTAGCCCGCGCGGGCGCCGTCGAGTTGATGGGAGAGACCGCCGCTGCCGACGATCACGATCTTCGCATCCTCCTCGTAATCGGCCAGCGCACGGCCTACGGCCTGCCCGAGCCTCAAGCAGCGCGCGGGCGACGGCAGCGGATGCTGCACCGTATTGATCGCAATCGGAACGATGCGGATCCGCGGCAGCTCGGATCCCCACATCAACGACAGAGGGATCGTGACCGCGTGATCCACGAGCATGTCCTGGCAGGTCGCAATATCGAACTCCTGCGCCACCAGGGCTTCGATCAGGTGCCAGGACAATCGCGCATCTCCGGGGAACGGCGCGCTTGGGGCGAGGCCCCATCCCTCGTCCTGATTGCGATACTCGGCCGCCGCGCCGATCGCGAAGGTCGGCATCTTGTCCAGGAAGAAGTTCAGGCCGTGATCGTTATAGAAAATCACGACGATGTCGGGACGCGCGGATTTCAACCAGTCGCACACGGGCACAAATCCGTCGAAGAACGGGCTCCAATAGGGCTCATGCTGAGCGTGGCGCGCGATGGCGCCTCCGATTGCCGGCACATGCGACGTTCCCAGTCCACCGATCACGCGCGCCATGTCTATTTTCCTGCGTCCGCCAGCATCTTCTTGAAGTCCGCTATGCTCATGCCGGTCTGCTGGGCGCCGACGTCCTGCACGCTCAGGCCGAAAATCCCGGCGAGCTTCGCGAGATAGTAGATATTGCCGCCGGCCCCGATCATCTCGGGCACATTGCGGTTGCGGACCGCCTCGCGCTGGGCACGGTCGAGACCGAACTTCGTGCAGTAACCGTCCTCGTCCTTCAGGAACGCCGCACGATTGGTTGCGTCGTTGAAGGAAAAGCACATCCTGTTGAGCGCATAGCCTCTCTGAGCCTGCTCGCCGTCGAAAATGGTGGTTCCCGCAATTGCGCGCTTGTGCATCCGCCGCCGTCCTTTCCTCGCACGATAGCCGCCGCGCGCGCCGGAACATTGACCCTGGTCAAGATTTCGTCCGCGCGTTCGCTCAGTTGTCGGGATCATCGATCAGGATGCGCTCGGCCGCCCCCTCGAGATCGTCGTACTGGCCGCTTCCGAGCGACCACAACAGCAGGCCAAGCGCTCCCAGCCCGAACGCCAGTGCGGCCGCGATGATGAGAGCGATGCCGTTCAAGTGCGCCACCCGCGCGCCAGGCGCAGCGCATTCAGCGTCACCACGAGCGAAGATGCGGCCATCGCGGCGGCGGCGATCAGGGGTGTCACGAGCCCCAGCGCGGCGATGGGCACGGCCGCCAGATTGTAGACGGCCGCCAGCGCAAAGTTCTCGAGCACCAGACGGCGCGCCTTGCACGCGACGTCGATAGCCTCCGCAATCGGCATCAGGCTTTCGCCGCGCAGCACCATGTCGGCCGCAAGCTGGCTCGCATCCGCGGCGGTCCCCGGGGCGATGGAGACATGCGCGAGCGCAAGCGCACCGGCATCGTTCAGACCGTCGCCGACCATCAGGACATGATGTCCTGCAGCCTGCAGCGCCGAAATGTGAGCGGCTTTTTCTCGGGGGTCGACACCGGCGCGCCAATTCTCGATGCCGGCGATGTGCGCGAGTTCCGCTGCGGGTGCTTCCCGATCTCCACTGAGCATCTCGATGCCGATGCCGAGCCGCTTCAGCGCCGAGATCGCCTCCGCGGCATCGGGACGGACGGCATCGCGAAATTCGAACCGCACTGGCTTTCCGGTACCTGCACGAAACCACAGCTCGCTCGCATGCGAGACTTCCTGTCCTGCGCACCAGGCGGCACTGCCCAGCCGCTCGACAGCGCCGTCTTCACACGCCGCTTCGAGACCGGCGCCCGCGACCTCGCGAACGTTTGCGGCCGCAGGACCATCGCCGGCTGCCAAGGCAAGAGCTCTTGCGAGCGGATGGCGGCTGGTGCGGGCAATCCGCGCCGCGCGTTCCAGAACATCGTGCGGAATGGATGCCGCATTGAGCAGCTTTGGTGCGCCGAGCGTCAGTGTGCCGGTCTTGTCGAACACCGCGATGTCGATTTGGGCCAGCCGCTCCAACGCATCGCCGGACTTGACGATGAGTCCGCGGTTGAACAGCCGCCCGGTTGCCACGACTTGCACGGCCGGCACGGCAAGCCCCAGCGCGCAGGGGCAGGTGATGATGAGAACGGCGATGGCGTTGGTCATCGCGACCGAAACCGGCGCGCCCGCGATCAGCCAACCAAGGAGGATCAGGCTCGCCGCACCGGTCACGAATGGGACATAGGCGCGCGCGGCGCGGTCGGCGAGGCGCACATAGACCGAGCGTGCCTGCTGGCCCGCTTCGAGCAGCCGCACGAGATCGGCAACGAGAGAATTCTCCGTGCGCGCCGTGATGGCGAGCACGACGGGCCTGCCGACGACAACCGATCCGGCCCGCAAAGGCGCACCGCGTTCGACGAAGACCGGCGCACTTTCGCCTGTCACCAGCGAAATGTCGGCGTCGGTCCCCGCGTCCTCCAGCGTGCCGTCGGCGGGAGCGCGCTCTCCACTCGCAAGCAGGACCCGGTCGCCCGGTGCGAGCTCGCGCGCCGCAATCGTTTCGACATGGCCGTTCGGCCGGATGCGGCGCGCCAGAGCGGATTGCAGCGCCACCAGATGCTGCGCCGCGCCGCGCGCACGATTCCGGAGCAGGTAATCGAGATAGCGTCCGATCAGGAGCAGGAATGCCAGCATCACCGCCGCATCGAAATAGGCGTGCATGCCGTGCGTCGTTGCCTGATAAAGGCTGAGCGCCAGCGACAGCACGATTGCAAGGCTGATCGGCACGTCCATGTTGGTCTGGCGCTTTGCGAGCGCACGTCCGGCGGACGCGAAGAAGGGCTGGCTCGCGTAGAGCGTCGTGGGAACTGACACCGCCGCGGCGAGCCAGAAGAACAGGTTGCGCGTGGCCGCACTCATATCCGCGCCGCCATACCAGACGCCGTCCATCAGCCCCATGACGAACACAGTGCCGAAGGCTGCGACCACCAGACAATGCAGCAGAAGGCGGCCTTCCTTCTCGCCCGCGTTCAGGGTCTCGCCGGCGTCATAGGGCTGCGCCTCGTAGCCCAGATCCCGCACGCGCCGGATCACGGCGGCCGGAGAAACGCGCGCACCGCGCCATTCGGCAACAAGCTTTCCGGTGGAAAGATTGAGGCGTGCGCCGGTCACGCCGTCGATGCCCTTCACGCCCGCTTCGATCTTTGCGATGCAGTTTGCGCACCGCGCCCCCTTTACCGCGATTTCCAGTGTCGAGACGCCGCCCTTCCCGCGCACGAAGCGCGAGAAATCGTCGGTCAGATCGGCGGGACCGCTCAAGGCACCCATAGTCTGCGACTCGCTTCGAATGGTTGCGGCCCGGAGGCCTTGATGATCACGTCCCAGGCCCCGCTGGCCACGCCAGCGATGTCGGCCTGATATTCGCCTGCGCGCGCTTGGTGCAGTCTCAGTGGAACGTCGCGGTGTTCGTCCGCGGGATGGCGCAACTCGCCCACGAGTACGGCATACGTTTCAGGCGTGCCGTCGGATTGCAGGAGAGAAACGGCGATGCGGGCCCTTCCATCTGCCAGCCGCGACGCGCCGATGCTGGCTTTCCAGCCGAGCGCAGCCTGCTTCGCCCGCTCCGCCAGCGTGTGATTGTATTCGACGCCCTGCAGGTAGGGTTTCTGTTCGTCCTCGCCGCGATAGGTGCGCACGGAGGCCACGATGAAGGCCGCGTTCACGGCAAAGACCAGTCCAAAGACCACAACGAGCCACAGGAGCACATCGCGGCCGGTCAGCGTGCGGGTCATCGCGGAGTCCCCGAGACAAAGACGGTATCGACGGATCGCTTTTCGCCGCTGGCGGTATCCGTCAGGGCAAAATTTATCGGCTGCGAACCGCCGTGGAGGTCCTTGCGCGCGACCGTGACGAGCACGCGCAGGCTGCGCACCTTGTCGCCCTCGACGGCAAGCCGCACCGGCGGCGACGCGTTGTCGACGCCTATCACATTGATGCGCTGCGCGTTTACCGCCGACACGGAAAGGACGAAGTCGCGGGGCGCGCCGAAGCGGTTCATCAGCTTGAGCGTATAGGCGTTGCGGATCGCGCCGTCGGCCAGAGTGACGAAATTGGGATTGCGGTCGCGCAGCACGTCGAGATCGACCGTCCGCCGCGTCGACAGGCCCACGACCATGATCGCCGAAACGACGGCAAGCACGGCGGCGTAAAATACCGTCCGGGGACGGATGAAGCGGAAGCGGGCCTTCTTGCCCTTCAACCGCCGCTCGACATTGGCATCGGTGTCATAGGCGATCAGACCCTTCGGCTGTCCGATCCGGACCATGACGTCGTCGCAGGCATCGATGCAAAGCGCGCAGTTGATGCATTCGAGCTGCAGCCCGTCGCGGATGTCGATCCCCATGGGACAGGCCGCCACGCACTGGTTGCAGTCGATGCACGAGCCGCGGCTCTCCCATGGCTCGCCCTTTCGATAGGCTCCGCGTGGTTCGCCGCGGTCGGTGCGATAGGTGACCGAGAGCGCGTCGCGATCCGTCATCGCAGCCTGGATGCGCGGCCACGGGCACATATAGGTGCAGACCTGTTCGCGCATCAGCCCGCCCAGCGAATAGGTCGAAAAGGTGAGAGCCGCGATCGTCGCATAGATCGCGATGGAGGCGCTGCCGTCCGCGAGCTGGTGCGCAAGCGTGGGCGCATCGGTGAAGTAGAAGACCCAGGCGCCGCCCGTCGCCAGGGCGATGACGATCCAGATCGCATGCTTGGCGGTGCGCTTGAGGACCTTGCCCGCCGTCCAGGGCGCGGCCGCAAGACGGATGCGCGCGCTGCGATCGCCCTCGATCAGGTTTTCCACGTAAATAAAGAGATCGGTCCATACCGTCTGCGGACACGTGTAGCCGCACCACAATCTGCCGAAGAGCGCCGTCGCGAGAAACAGCGCCACCGACGACAGGATCAGGAGGCCGGTGATGTAGTAGACCTCCTGCGGCCAGATCTCGATGAAGAAGAAATAGAAGCGCTCATGAGCGAGGTCGACCAGCACCGCCTGATGCGGCGCGACCGGACCGCGGTCCCAGCGGATCCACGGCACCAGGTAATAGATGCCCAGCGTGATCGCCATGACGATCCATTTGATTTTCCGGAACGTCCCCTGGACGAGCTTGGGATAGATCGGAACGCGTGATTTGTAGAACTTCCGGTTAGCAGCGCTGTTGCTGGCCACCGCGTCCGAACGCACGACGCCGTCCGCCGCCATCTGCGGTTCTCGTCCGGGTAACACCGTATGCACGGTCACGGCCGTTCCTATTCTCCGCCGCCCAGGCTGTGGACGTAGACGGCGAGCGACTTGATGGTCTCCGGCGTCAACCTTCCGCCCCAGGTCGGCATCACGCCACCATGGCCGTTCCAGATCTGGTCGCGGATGTCTTCGGGTCTCGACCCATAGAGCCACTCATTGTCGGTGAGGTTCTCGGCACCCATTGCGCGGTTTCCCTTGCCATCCGCGCCATGGCATGCCGCGCAATTGTCTGCGAACAGCTTCGCCGCGCGGCGCACCGCTCCCGCATCGGCCGCGCGGCCGGAAAGGCGCATGACGTATTCCGTGAGATCGTCGACTTGCTCGGGTTTGAGGACGCCATCGCGTCCGAACGCCGGCATCTGCGAGGTGCGCGTGTCGGGGCTCGTCGATCGCACGCCGACCGTGATCGTGTGCTGGATGTCTTCGAGCTTGCCGCCCCAGATCCAGACATCGTCGTTCAGATTCGGGTAGCCGTGCGCGCCCTGTCCGCCGGAGCCGTGGCATGGCGCACAATTGTCTCCGAACGCGGAGCGGCCCTCGGCCATGGCAAACTGCAGAAGATCGGCATTGGCCTGGATCTGCTTAAGGGTCGCACCGGTCAGCTCATGTTCCTTCGCGCGGCGCGCGTCCTGGAGCGCCTTCACCTTCGCGGTGACCTCGTCGCGCTCAGAATGATTGAGAAGGCCGCGGGTGTAGCCGTGGATCAGCGGCCATGACGGCATCACCATCCAGTAGCCGATGGCCCAGACGATGGTTGCGTAGAAAATTCCGAGCCACCAGCGCGGCAAGGGCGTGTTGAGTTCCTTGATGCCGTCCCATTCGTGGCCCGTCATCTCCGTTCCGGAGATCTCGTCGAGCGGCTTTTTATCGTTGGACATCGCCCGCCCCATCATCTTCCAGCGGAATCCGCGATGCGTCTTCGAAGCCCTTTCTGTTTGCGGGCCAGAGCGCGTAAAGCAGCGCCACGGCGAACATCGCCATGAAATAGACCGCGCCCCAGCTTTGGGCGAAGGCCAGCACGTCTTCGTAAGCCCAGCGTTCCAAGTCTATCTCCGGTTCTCGGGTGCCGAGGCGTGATAGGTCTTGAAGTCGACCAGTGTGCCCAGCATCTGCAGATACGCGATCAGCGCATCGGCCTCGGTGATCTGTTTGGGATTGCCGTCGAAATCGCGCGCCTGCGCCTTCGGATAGCGCTTCTGCATGGTCTCGGCGCCGTCGCTATTGGGATCGGCCTGCGCTTCGAGATCCTGCTTGGCGTTTGCGACATCGGCATCGGTATAGGGAACGCCGACCGTGCGGTTCGCCTTGAGCTGCTCCTGAATGTCGCGGTAGTCGAGCGGCGTCAGTTCCAGGAACCGGTAGGGTGGCATGATCGATTCCGGCACGACCGAGCGCGGATCGGCGAGATGCGCGCGCTGCCATTCGTCCGAATATTTTCCGCCGACGCGTGCGAGGTCCGGCCCGGTGCGTTCCGATCCCCACTGGAACGGATGGTCGTACATGCTCTCGGCCGCGAGACTGTAGTGGCCGTAGCGTTCGACCTCGTCGCGGAGCGAGCGGATCATCTGGCTGTGACAGACGTAGCAGCCCTCGCGAACATAGATGTCGCGGCCCTTGAGCTCGAGCGGGGTATAGGGCCGCATGCCATCGACGGCCTCGACCGTGCCGTTGACCCAGAACAGCGGCGCAATTTCCACCGCCCCGCCGATGGCCACCACGATCAGGATGCCGATCAGCATCAGGATCGAATTCTTCTCGATGATCTCGTGGCGATTCATGACACCGCCCTCGCCGCGAGTGCAGGCTCCGGGATCAAGGTCAGTGCCGGACGTTCCGGGGCATCGGCGAGTGCAGGCGTGCTATCGCCCACCGTCCGCCACAAATTGTAGACCATGATCAGCGCACCGGCGAGGTAGAGCGCTCCGCCGAGCGCACGGATGATGTAATAGGGATGCATGGCCTGCACGCCTTCGACGAAGGAATATTCGAGGAAGCCGAAGTCGTTATAGGCGCGCCACATCAGGCCCTGCATGATGCCGGCCACCCACATCGAGGTGATGTAGAGCACGATGCCGAGCGTCGAGATCCAGAAGTGCCATTCGACGAGCGCGTTGGAATAGAGCCGCTGCTTCTTCCAGAGCCACGGCACCAGACAGTAGATCGCGCCGAAGCTGACATAGCCGACCCAGCCGAGCGCGCCGGAATGGACGTGGCCGATGGTCCAGTTGGTGTAGTGCGAGAGCGCGTTGACCGTCTTCACGCTCATGACCGGACCCTCGAAGGTCGCCATGCCGTAGAACGCGACGGAGACCACGAGCATGCGCAGGACCGGATCGGTGCGCAGCTTGTCCCACGCGCCCGAGAGCGTCATGAGGCCGTTGATCATCCCGCCCCAGGAGGGCATCCACAGCATGATCGAGAACGTCATGCCCAGCGTCTGCGCCCATTCGGGCAGCGCCGTGTAGAGCAGATGATGCGGGCCCGCCCAGATATAGATGAAGATCAGCGTCCAGAAATGGATGATCGACAGGCGGTAGGAATAGATCGGCCGGTTCGCCCGCTTCGGGATGAAGTAATACATGATGCCAAGGAAGCCCGCGGTCAGGAAGAAGCCCACCGCATTGTGGCCGTACCACCACTGCGTCAGCGCATCCTGCACGCCGGAGAACAGCGAGAAGCTCTTCGTTCCGAGCCACGACACCGGCACGGCCAGATTGTTGACGACGTGGAGCAGCGCAATCGTGACGATGAAGGCAAGATAGAACCAGTTCGCCACATAGATGTGCGGCTCCCGGCGCTTCATGATCGTTCCGAGGAAGACGACGAGATAGGAGACCCAGACGGCTGTCAGCCAGAGATCGGCATACCATTCTGGCTCGGCATATTCGCGGCTCTGGGTGACGCCTTCGAGATAGCCCGTGCCCGCCAGCACGATGAAGGTGTTGTAGCCCCAGAAGACGAACCAGGCGAGCGAGCCGCCGAACAGCCGCGCCCGGCAGGTGCGCTGCACGACATAGAACGATGTCGCGATCAGGACGTTGCCGCCGAACGCAAAGATCACGGCGGAGGTGTGGAGCGGGCGCATGCGCCCGAAATTCGTCCAAGGCAGGTCCGGAAAGTAGAAGAGGTCGGGAAACGAGAGCTGCAGCGCGATGATGAGGCCGACCAGCATCCCCGCAATGCCCCAGAACATCGACGCGATGACACCGGCCTTGATGACATCGTTCATGTACGGCCCGCGCTCGTCGGCGGGCGTGCCATCGGCATAGGTGACGAGGTACCAAACGCAAGTTGCCGCGAGGCAGACGGCCAACGTCCAGGCCTGCAGGACCATCCGCGGATCGGGCGACTTTGCCGCCGCGATGATGGCCAGGAGGAAGACGGTGATCAGGAACGCCGGTATGACGGCGAGGTCGATCCGGCCGGATGGGCTTTCAGTGGACACCGGCATCCCGGTCGTCCTGTTTGGAAAGATCAGCCACGTCGTAAGCGCAACTCGGCGCGGCTTCCTGCTTCTCGAGCCTTCGCACGGCCGCACAAAATGCCATCCATCCCATGGCACGAGGCTCGGCTTGAGCTAGCACTGGCGTCAGTGTGTCTGTTGAACAACGCATATTGCGGTCCCCTCTCCAACCGGTTTTTGCAGGGAAGGCTCCTCGGTTCTTTGATCGAGATCAAAAATGCAGGCTGGTGCATGCAAGCGAAGGCCGAGATTTCCGAGAACGATCCAGATTTTCGTCCGTTCATGGGGATTAACTCAGAGACCATCTCCTTTCCTTTTGGCGAAGCGCGGAGACAAGCGGAAATAGCTCCCAGGCATCGCACAAAAGAAAACGGGCCGGAGTTTCCTCCGGCCCGTTTCATTTTAAGCTCTACTTGATTAGTTGACCGTCACGGCCTTCGCAGGAGATGCGACACCGTTGACGACAACCTGAAGCGTAGTCGCCCCGGTCTCGCAGGCGTTCGGAATATCGAACTTCGCCGTAGTCACGGAGCCGTCCGAGATGCCAGTCGCATAGTCGTGAGTCTTGGCATAGCAAACGTGACCGCTGCCCGTGTTCGTTAGCCGCACCAGCGGATAGTTCGACGATGTCTGAACGTCATCGCCGTAATAGCCGCCGAAGGTCACGCCATTGAAGCCCAGGCCCTTGACGACATTGTTGCTGCTGCCATGGGTAAGGGTGGCATTCACATGCTTGATCTTGGGGATCGCACGCTTGTCCGGGGTGCCTTGTGGCGTATAGATTTCCACATCACCCACGTCGCTGCTCCACAGGACTTCGCCCGTGGGAAGTACAAGCATGCGGCTTTCCCAAGACTGCTGATTCGGGGCGCTCGCAGGCTCGTCAACCTGAACGATCTTCACTCTGTTCGCCGTCTTGACAGAGATTTCAAGGAAGTGGGTCGGGTTCTTGAAGACGCCCGGGCTGACGGCAACGAGGACATTTCCGTCCGGAAGAACAGCAGCCGGACCGTCGGCCTGGTCAAGTGCGCCATTGATGTTCGGCATGTCCGGTCCCTGAGTCCAGACTTGCGTAAGCGGGTTGTACACGCCGGTATGCGGCGTGCCGCAGGTCTGGAGCACCAAACCGTTCGGCAGAAGGGCGGCCGGGCCGATTTCGTGCGAGCTCGGATCCGTGCAGGAGAACCCGATCTTGCCCGCCGTCGTCCAGGCACCGGCGGTTTCCGAATAGATCTCGAAATCGTTGTTGCTGCCGAGGTCGCGGTTGGCATCGACGGTCAGGATCGTGCCGTCCGCGAGCTGCGTCCAGCCTTCTTCGTCGTTCACGTCCGCCTTGCCGGTGCCGCCAACGTCGCTCCAGGTTACCGTCGATCCGCTGATCGTTGCGATCGCGCTATGCGTTGTGCAGCAGTCGGCCTGCATATACAGCCCGTCCGTTCGAACAACGCTTTGAGCGTCGCCGATCTTGGTCCAGCCACTCGGAGGCGGAACGTTGGTCCAGGTGTTGGCCACCATGTCGTAAATGGCGCCCTTATTGGTCCAAACTGCGCTGCAGTTCAGATATTCGCCGCCCTCGACCATGACATGCTGACCATCCGGCATGACTGCCGATCCGAAGTACAGCGGGCTGTAGCCGGACGGCATGGACGCCATCTTGCTCCAGGTGCCGTTATGGTAGCTGCCTGTGTTGTCGGGTGTCAGCTTGTACCAATCCGTTGTGCACAGGTCGTGCATCATCACGGTGCCATCGGTCAGCAACAGCGCAGTGTCGCCCGTTCCCGGAAACGGATGCGTGAGCATATTCCAGGTGCCAGAACCGTTGGCTTTCGGAGCATGATACGGCTGCTGTGCCGGGTTGGGGTGCCAGTTGCCGGGATGAGTCGGTAATGGATCGCGGTGCCTCGCGAACGCGGTTGTGGACAAAAGTGCGCCTGCAATAACGGCAAGTGCGAGTGTACGGCTGGAACGCATGTGAAAAGTCCCCTTTGGATTGATACCGGCCCAGATGATAGCGCCAGGACCAGATGATAGCGCCAGGAAAAGTGAACGCGATTTAACACAGATGTCAAAAATATGGTAGTGTCCTAATTTGAAATCTGAGGCGGAGGCGTCGAAGACGGAACAACTCCCGCCTCTCGGCACTCCTTCGGTTCCGGCAGCGACGGCAAGTGCAAAAGCTCATGACTTCGCCCGCGCCTCCGCCACTATAGCCGCCCGTACAGCTTCCACCTTGGCCTTCTGATCGGCGGGACATGCAGCACGGCAAAGAACCGTCGTTTGCCGTTCTCAAGCTCATAGAACCATGCGTAGGCGCGAGCCGTGAAGTCGGGCGACGTCGTCACCGCTAAGCTCCCTTTCGAGCGCTGCCCGGCCCGCCAGCAGAGTGGGCCGCCACAGCGCAAAGCGATCACCCACTGCACGGCGCGTTTGACAGGGTAGTTGTGATTGCTGTCACACAGCACGCATCACGACGGCCGATTTAAGATTTGTTCAGCACTTCAGAGTACATCAACCGGAACATCTCCTCGGGCGGAGCTAAACGGTTGAACCGGTTTTTCGGCAAAAGGACGAGCGGCGCGCCGGGTGCGCCGGGTGCTGACAAGCTCGCCCCTGCTCAGAATCGTGGACCGTCCGCTGCGACAGGGCCGATACAGGCAAACACGCGCACGCAGCTTTTTCCGACGGAAGTCTTCAAGGGCGAAGTCGGCACATTTCTGCGCAGCGCCGGCTTCGCGCCCGACGATCCGCAGAATCTCGCGGGTCAACGCGGCTCGACAAAATTCCAGCTGGAAGAGGATTACATCCAGCTTCAGCAGATCGTCGCATCGGTGAACCGCACGACCGCCACACCCGTTGCGCCCTTCCACCTGCTGCCGCCACCGCTCTGGGAAACGCGATACGGTCCGTTCCTGATCGAGGCTCTGGACATGAGCCCCTATCGCCCCTGGAATACGATCTTCTTCCCGGTGAGCCGTTCGGGCGGCATGCTGAAGGATCTTCCCTTGCGCGACAGCATGCACGAGACCGCGCTGTCGCAGGAACTTGAGGCCATCATGGGCATGGTCGTCGATGTCTATAGAGGCGTCGACGACGGCCCCGCGAACGCCTTTAGGCACTTATTGGCGAGCATACGCCAGAACCATCCCGACCTGTTCCCGCCGGAGCAACGGGACATGACGCCGAGAATCGTGCAAGCGCGCGCCGATATACGCACGCTTGCGGTCTTCAAGGGCGGGGCGGACATCGCCACGATCCGCAAGTGTCACGCGGCATTCCTCGGCAAGCCCGAAGTCCAGCTTCTGGCCTGACGCCGCGGCTAGGCCGGATTGCGCATATCCATCGGATTGGCGGCACGCGAATGGTGCCCAGGGGCGGAATCGAACCACCGACACGCGGATTTTCAGTTTTCCGGATGGCGATGCTACATTGGCCGATACCCCAAGAATCGAGCCGTGGTGGACGAAGGTGCCGGGGATGCTTGCAAAGCGCAAAGCTTGGCTATTCTAAATGGGCAATCTCCTTTCTGACGATCAACTAAATCAAAAGCTATCGCCGATGGCGTTGTTTAGGATTGGCCACGCATATTCCATTGTGCATTTTAACAAGAAAAGGTGCGCTCGCACCACGTGATACACTTGAGCCACGCTTCTGAACGACCCGTACGCTGATGAGAAGCCGTATGGCGCGAGAAATTCATAGTTGATCGGCAGCACGAGCCCCTGTGACGCATCCTCCGAGCTCCCCGATCCGTTAAAGGTCTCTCTGCAGAAGTAGAGCTTGAGCGGGATGGCTCCCCATGCAGTAAGCCTCGGCGGGACGACTCCGAAACGTAGTTGCCATCCACCGGCCAAAGCTCGAGAGCATATCAGCTTGCTTTTCTTATTTGGCTTATCGGAAACGCAAAATCCGGCGGGAGGTCCAAAATCTCTAAGAGCGCGGTCTGCAGCAACCGTGACGTTCCGTGCAATCTCGTCGCGTGCCACACCGTCTTCGCAATTTACATAGTTGGCTAGAAGGACTTCGCTCTCAAAGCGCGATCGCATATCGGCAACCACGCTAAGCTCCCGTTGCCTTGCGTTGGCGTCCTCAAAAAGTAGTCGCTGCCGGGTGGCAAAACATGCACACATTTGCGTTCGCCAGGTCGCGTCGACACCTCCCCTTTCAAGTACACTCTGAATTCTTTCGCCGTTTCTTGTGTCGCGCCAGAGACGCAGTTCCTTCATGATCGGCGATATATAGTCATCAGGAGCCCAAGGCTGGCCGGTCAAAAACGATATATTGGCATTGCCAATGTGCTCTTGGGCAGAGCCTTTCAAGTACGAATGGAATTGAACTACGTCGTCCTTGGTGGCTGCTAACGATTCGATCCACGCAGGCAACGGCTCATAGGCCGCAAAGCCCTCGCTCTTGAGGCATCGTTTATAAAGGTCCAGTTCTTCAGCCAACGAAACCAGAGCGTGATAAACTCGCCGTCGTAGGTTGTGCGGAACCGCCAATAGCTTCGAGTTTTGCATATTTGCCGGCATCGCACTATCGATCGAATTAGGGTACCCACCACGGCGCACCTGCGGCACCTGGACCGTCTCCTACAGGTGGAGCTCCTCCGTACGGCGAACCGTTCCGACTACGGTAGTACTGATTGATCCATTGGTGGAGTCTCTGCCAGTCGTCGCTCTTCGTGTATCATACACGCCCGAGCAATGTTCGCCTTCCGGGATCTCCCGCCGCGCCTGCCCAGCCCGAATTGGACGCGCTGTCGCCCGTGATCGCGCTCGCCTCTGTGTGAGCTTCCTGAGCGCGTAGCGGCGGCGATGTTTCGCGCATGTCGCGCTATACGGTCGAAGGGGCGAAGGCCAAAGCGGATAAATTCGCCAGCGACCTGTCAGCTTTCGTGTCTCCCTACATTGCGGCGGGCATGTCGCCCAAGGCCGTCCGGGACCAAGTGGCACGCCGCTCGCTATTCGACGAGTCCAGATTGCACTCCATTTCACATCAACGCATCGCCCTAATTGCCGCCACGAGCGCAACGCCAAACCAGCATTTGAATCCGGTCACAACCTTGGATCAATCGGCTCACTCTCAAGCGCCAACACGCCAAAGACGCATTCATGGACTCGGCGGAGGGGCTGACGCTCCACAAACCGCTTGAGGGCTTCATGCCCAAGCGCGAATTCGCGAAGCGCAAGGGTCCGCTTTCCGCCCAGACCGCGTTCTCGTAGTCGAGAGATGTTCTCTGGGGCGTCGTATTCAGGCCCATATATGATCCTGAGATATTCCTTCCCTCGCACCTTGAGCGCGGGTTGGATTAGCCCTTTCTTGCCCCTCGCAATGAAGGTCTTGGGCTTCACGACCATTCCCTCGCCACCATTGCCGATTAGGTTTTCCCACCATTGCGCAGCTTCGGCGCACGATTGATCGTCCGCTATGGTGACGGACTTCCATCGGGTGCGCGTGATGATCTTCTCGCCCGTATCGGCCAATTTCTCCGCAAAATTCATATGCCAGACGTGATCTTGGTCAAACCAGACACGCCCTTCGCTCGCTAGAAGATGGAACGGGGCCACGCGAAGATCATCCACGCCAGAGACAGGCCAAACGTAAGGCTCCCAAGCTGTTCCATAAGCCGAAGCTCTTGTTGCTCGATCCTTGAACTTCTCGTTCAATACATCGACCGGAATCCCCCGCTCCGAAGCTCGGCTAAACGCTTCAATGGCAGCTTGAAGTCCGGCGCGCGACGATACCGCCACCGGCGCGTATTGGCTTTCAATCAATGCTCCGGCCTTCGCGGACCAGGGCATGATTTCCGCATCGAGCAATAGCCAATCCGTCTCAAGCTGTTCCCACAGCTCACCAATAGCTACCCTCAATCGCGCCAGAACGGCTTCGGTTGTCTGCGCATCCGAGAAGAACGCGCGACCCGTTCGAGTCCAGATTACTCCCGTCTCGCTTCCGGTCGTGCCGAAGCGGAGTCGAGCAACGCCATCATCTCGACAGACCGCTATGATCGCCCGCGAACCCATATGCTTTTCCTCGCACACGACTTCGGCGATTCCGCGCTCGCGAAAGTGCGCAAAGGCTTCTTCGGGGCGCTCCAACCAGCCCTCGCGTGTGCTCGTTTCACAGGGCGACATAGTGGGCGGCAGATAGACAAGCCATTGCGGCGCAATTGCGAAACGGCTCATCACCTCCAACGCGGCTGCGGCGTTCTCTTCGGCGACAACCACCCGCCCGCGCAGCTCAGTGTCGATCCAACGCCGTCCGCTTACATCCTCCATGTCGAGAATGTCATCCGCCGCAGCCTGAGCGGAACGCACTTCCGGCGGAGCAGCAAGCGGGCGTTTCGGCTCATAATAGACTTCACCCGCAGGGACGCTCACCAATTCGCGTTCGGGCCAGCGCAGTGCAGTCAGCTTGCCGCCGTAAACGCATCCAGTATCAATGCAGATCGTGTTGTTCACCCATTGGGCTTCGTCGGTCGCGACATGCCCATACACAACGGACGTTGACCCGCGATATTCCACCGCCCAATCGCGCCGGACAGGCAGACCAAATTCATCCATCTCGCCAGTCGTGTCGCCGAATAGAGCAAATTCCCGGACTGCCCCCGATCCGCGCCCGATCATTTCCTCTTTCAAGCCCGCATGAGCGACTGCCAGCTTGCCACCATCGAGCCAATAGTGGCTTCGCAATTCGTCCAAGAAAACCTTTGCGCGCCTTCTGAACTCATTGCTCTCTGCGGAAAGCTGTTCGATGGATTGTTGAAGGCCGTGCGTGATCTGCACGTTACGGCCATCAAGCCAACGCATGAGCTTCCGGTCGTGATTGCCCATGACAGCAAAGGCAGAGCCTACTTCAACCATGTGCATCGCGATTCGCAGCACGTCTGGCGTGCGAGGTCCACGGTCGACCAGATCGCCTACGAAAACCACTTTTCGTCCCTCGGGCGGCGTGACAACGGGCTCACGCACGCCGTTGGCTTCCGACCACTCCAAGCCGTAGTCCATTTGACGAAGCAAGGCTTCCAATTCGTCCGCGCAACCATGCACATCGCCAATGATGTCGAACCGTGATGGATCGTTGCGTTGATCGGTCCAAAGGGGCTGTCGCGCTACGGTGGCGGCTTCGACGCCCTCCGGCGAGTGGAACTCCCAAACCTGGCGGAAGCCCTCGCGCTGGAGTCCACGCAGTCCTTTGCGGATTTCCGACACCATTCGCTGCACAACGCCCGCGCCAAATGGCCGGTCGGGGCGCGTTTTGTTGCGCTCGACGCAAATGTCGATACCGGGTTCGATCACAATGGCAACGGGCAAGGCATGCCATCGCCGCGCCAGATCGATCCAGGCCTTGCGGTCTGCCGAACGCACGTTCGTCGCGTCGATGACGGCAAGCTTGCGATGCTTGAGGCGCTTCTCCGCGATGGCGCGAACTAGCTCGAAAGCATCCGCGGTCACGTCCTGATTGGTTTCGTCATCCGCAACAAGTCCGCGCGCCTTGTCGGACGAAACGATTTCCGTCGGCAGAAAGTGCTTTGCTGCAAACGTGCTCTTGCCCGATCCGCTCGCGCCAATAAGCACGACAAGCGAAAAATCGGGGATAGAGACATTCAGTTTATCGGGCGGCCTCATCGCGTGAACACCGCCATCTGCGTTGGCGCGCCATATGTCTCGTGAACTTCGCCTATGTCTCTCAGTTGCGCGCGATAGCCGTAGCCGTCTTCAATGCTCTTGACCCACGAACCGAATTCAGCGCGCGTCCACTCGAAACGATGGTCTGGGTGCCGGAACGCACCTGCCGATAGAGCCGGGAAGAGCGCGTTGTATTCCGCGTTGGGGGTCGTCACGACTACAGCCTTAGGCTTCGCCTCGCCGAAGACGACACGCGCCAAAGCCGGAAGCCGCTCGAGGTCGAGATGTTCGATCACCTCGACAAGGGTCGCCGCATCCATTCCGGCGATACGTTTGTCGCGGTAGGTGAGCGCGCCATGCACGAGTTTGACCTTGCCATCCTGGGGCGCTCCGCTCTCATTCAGCTTCAAGCGTTTGGCCGCGCGTTCAAGCGCCAAAGCGGAGGCATCCACCCCTATCACCTGGCTCACCCAACGCTCGCGAACCAACCGCGCAAGGAGTTTTCCCTCGCCGCAACCCAAATCCGCGATCTGCTTTGCGCCCAATTCCCGGAGCGTATCCACGACCACATCCATCCGCGCGTCATTGAGCCGGATCGGACGTTCGAGACTCTCTTCGGCGGCATCGCGGGTTGCAGGCGCGACTTCTTCCTCTTCCGTCTCCGGTTCAAGCCGCGCCAGGGCGAGGCGCGCGAGCGAGCGGCGATGAATGAGGTAGCGTTGCACGATCAACTCGCGCGATGGATGGCCGGTCAGCCAACCTTCGCCACGCGCGAGCAACTTGCTCACTTCGTCCTCGCCCACCCAATAGTGCTTGTCGTCATCGAGAACTGGAATCAGCACATACAATTGATTCAGCAGAGTGCTCAGCCGCGCATTGCCTGTTAATCGCAGCCTGAAATATCGCGCGTTCTGACCACCCGGACCTTCGATGGGTTCAACTTCGACGTTCCATCCGAGTGGCTCAAAGAGTTCGCGAACGAGTTTCGCGCCGCCTCTCGCGGGCAGCGGCGTGACTGTTGCTTCGAGCGGGATGGCCTGTTGTGCAAGCTGCGGCCGCTCTTTCGAGGTGCCGCCCATCGCCGTGCGCAGCGCCCGTGCCAGAGCAACGGACAAGAACGACGAAGCAGCATAGGGGCGGTCGTTTACATAATGGTCCAACAGGCCGTCCGCCGATCCCCTGCCCCGGACCAAACCGATGGGATCAACGTCCAGAACCAGCGCGGCTTCGCAACGGCTCTCCGTTGCCTCCGGATAAAACACATAGGCCATCCCGAACCCAAGCTCCGTCTCGTGCATACGCTCGGGGTGCTTGTGCAGAAGGAAGCCAAGGTCAGTTGCCGGTTTCTGGGTAGTCGCTATCGAGAGAAACATATCTAGTTTTCGCTGTCGAATTTTGGACCGCAGGCAGTACGTGCCTCTACCGGTCTACGCAAGTTGCCCCAAGCCTGTAAGAACATCCGTGCGAACATTGGAGGACAAACAACGGACGCGCGTTGGGACAACTCGAAAGGCGATGGTCGCTAAGCTACTGATATGATGGTGCCCAGGGGCGGAATCGAACCACCGACACGCGGATTTTCAATCCGCTGCTCTACCGACTGAGCTACCTGGGCATACCGTC
>Ga0207667_10000182_pt1 | contig 91423 bp, 79 predicted proteins | sample KBSCornC52_FD_184301 | JGI IMG/M metagenome (GOLD analysis project Ga0207667, IMG submission 184301) | Corn rhizosphere microbial communities from Kellogg Biological Station, Michigan, USA - KBS Corn C5-2 (SPAdes) (version 2) | ecosystem: Host-associated > Plants > Roots > Rhizosphere > Soil ... | reverse complement strand
TTCGTGCTGTCGATATTCCCCTAACAGGCAGGCAAATCCTTGCAACAATGGATGGGTCCTGCCGCAAATCAATGCTGTCTCACGACCTGCCTGCTATTAAGTGCTGCTCGGACGGCTGGAACGAGTTCCGTTGCAGCCCTCGATTTGAGCACGTATGCACTCGCCCTTGTTGGTACTGCTCCTTCGGCCGCCGCGTAATGGTGATCTGCGGTCAAAAAAATAATCTTCGATGATTCGCAAGTTCGCCGGATCCTTCGGGCAACGTCGAAGCCGTTCAGGCTGGGAAGGGCGATGTCCAACAGGATAAGATCAGGTTGGTGTTCTTCAGCCTTCTGTACGGCTTCCAAGCCATCAGATGCCTCCGCAACGATGACCAGATCGGGTACCTTTTCTAGTAGGCAACGCGCATAATCACGCCATTCCCGGAAATCATCCACTACGAGCACACGAAAACGGTGCATTTCGTCTGCCCCCCTCGTGACCAAGAGATTCGATGTTAAGACGCTCACATCTTCGCAAAACGCCAAAAAGCTCTACAGAAGTCGGTTTTTTGGGAAAGAGCCGGTAGTCTTCCCGCCGCTTAAGCGATCTGCTTCTGGTTTCTCGGTTGGGTTTCCAGTGCGGCGTCGGCCATTTCCAGCCAACGCCGAATTTGTGCTAAGGATTCAGATTCCTCGAATACATCAGGCAAGAGTAATGAATGATGAATTGTGCGATCCCGGTCTTCCGGCTGGTTGCGACGCGGCATGTGGATGAAACCTTTGGCAAGGAACTCCTCACTTCCGTGCCTGAGATGGCAAGAATTGTAGCGAGAGTTTTTCTAATGTTCGATCCGGTGCATTCTGTAGTTCAGATGTTCTAGGGGCGCGTCAGACGGCCCCCAAGAGGATCGTGGGGAACCCTCCTTTCCGCCGTCCTAAGCATGCAAGTGACCGCCAAGCGGACGCCCGTGAAGTGCTGGAGGGTTCTGGGCGTCCTGGAGCAGACGAAGAAATGCATTGCCGAAAGCAAGAAACGGGAAGAGAGTTGCGACAAGCTGCTGGACGACCGGCGGTCACAGCGGAAGAAGGCGGGCTAGATTTCCCATGCCGTTTACATGCCGTTCGCGCGGCATTACATCGAAAACAACGTAAAAACACGCCCTCTGCTGCGTTCCATGTTGTTGTGTTACGTTTGAGCACGGATTCGAGTACGTGACGCGGACGCGCAGACGAGGTTTGGCAGGATCTGGCATTAAGGCGGGAGTGACACCAGTGATACCGTTTTTCGCGAAATTGTAGGCAGCTAGAGAGACTGGAGAAACTCTCGCCTGAGTTGCGAATTCACTTGAACCCCGCATCAACACTGGCTAATTCGCTAACTCTAGGCATCACCTCAAGTTCCCAAAGTGGGCGGAAACGAGTCCCTTCTTCGGCACCACTACTTTTGGAATCTTGAACTTACGCCTCGATTGTGATGACCAAGGTCACTCGGTCGCTGCCGCCGCCCACAAGTTTTTTGCGCTGTTGCCGAACCTCAATGGAAGTATCCGGGCGCGAGTTGGGCAACGCAATCGTCGCCACAGGTTTCGGCAATGACCTCGTACTGGCGAGACGCGAACTTCCGTGTTGCCGACCAACCGTCCAGTGCGGCGAATCTTCTTTCCCCTCTGCATTTTACATCCTGCCGGTCCACAGTTGCTCTGATGTGCGGTTTCGCTGATGCAACTCCTAGAATCGCAGGGATCCGCATGAGTGAATGTGTGCTCTTTCTTAAGCGAGGTGCTGAATGTTCAACCGACGACTTCGACTGTTTTTGCCTTTGGTCCTGATCATCGCGCTGCCGCTGCTGGCGCAGTCCCGTGGTGGAGGAGTGACGATTCATTACGCACTCGCCGGACCATTCCTTGCATTGATTGCCGGAATCCTGATCCTGATTGTGCCGCGCATTTTGAACTACATCGTAGCCATTTATCTGATTCTCGTTGGGCTAATCGGGATATTTGGCCGATGAATCCTCATTTGGGTAAGGGACGTAAGAATAAAAATTCATCTCGAGTGTGCTATCGGTGCGCCACTGCGCGTTTATTTGGCCCAAGTAGGGGATCGATCAATTGGCGTTAACCGCGATAGCAGCATTGAGCTGCAGCTCCTGAAAAAGTCAGGGCCAGAGACTAGCGTAACGCCAGCTAGCGGATCACGACTACTCGGAAACTACTACTTCGGGAATCTCACTTTCCGGTTCGCCGACGATCCACTCGGTGCTGAAAGGGGCGGCGGCCCTTCCGATGAACGATGTTTGCCGCCAATCCGCCGTCCGGCGCCGCCGTCCGGTTTAACGATGAGAAATTGACGGCGCGCCCTCGCTACAGACATTTGCGATTTTCGCTCAGTCACTGTCCCGAGTCCGCAAACGGGCCTGCGAATGGTTTGCCGAGTGCGCCCGAAGGTTGAACCGTCATGATCAATTTGCAGCTGACACCTACGACAACCGAACCGTTGATTTCATTGAACTTCCGTGCCGTTGCAACCCTTTGTGAGACTCGCTTGCTGGCATTGGTCGCTCTTCGTCATTGTCTTCGTATTGCACTCAGCTGAGTTCTTGGGCGAGTCCTATGAGAAGCCCTTCTGGCCCCCGGATGTAGCAGAGCCGATACGCGTCTTTATACTGGACTACTTCGCCTACGAGCTGCGCGCCGCGCTTGCGGAGCCTTTCAAGCGTCTCGTCGATGTCGTCGACGGCGAACATGACGCGGAGGTAGCCTAGAGCATTCACCGGGGCGTTACGGTGATCCGCGACGGCAGGCGGCGTGAGGAAGCGGGAAAGCTCGAGTCGGCCGTGGCCGTCGGGCGTGCGCATCATGGCAATCTCGACGCGCTGATCGTGCAGTCCAGTGACACGTCCGGCCCATTCTCCTTCGATCGTGGCCCGCCCTTCGAGCTCGAGGCCGAGCTCGCGAAAGAAATCAATCGTGCCTCCGAGGTCATCGATGACGATTCCTACGTTGTCCATTCGTTTGAGCGCCATGTGTCCAATTTACATGCTACCGGTGATCCAACAGCCTCGTTTCCCGAACGCGTCTGTTTCTTATTGGAGGCAGGACACTGGTGAGAGCTCGGCACGTGGTGAGGAAATCGCGCTATTTGCGGCAATTAAGCAACACGCAGATTCTTCCCTCCGCTGGGTTATCGCGAGATTCAGTAATTTTTCAAGCCGCTTTATTGGATGAATTGAGCAACTCGCGAATTTTGTCCAAGACCAGCATGGGCGGCTGGCCTTTCTGCAAAAATGCGTCAACATGGAGACACGCAATTTCTGGAACGTGTGGTACGCCAGAGAGCATGATGATTCGCACATCCGGCTTAATCTGCCTCATAGTTGCGGCGACCTCATCGCCATTGATGTCGGGCAGAACATAATCGAGTAGAACTAAATCAACCGGAGACACGGCAAAAAGCTGGAGACCTTCCTGTGCAGTTCGGGCGGTCGTCACTGAAAATCCCGCGCTCTGCAGGTACAGACACCACCCACCAAGCGAGGTTTCGTAATCATCGATGCAAAGAATGCTTGGGGTGCTCATTGAATCGGCAACACACCTCGGCACGCAGTATAGGCCGCAACGCCACACGGATCAAGGGGATTGACCACATACAGGATAGCCATTGGCGCAAGAGGACACGTTGTGACCGATTACGCTGTGCTCATCATCGCACCGACGCTTCTCAGTCAGAGGGACATCCTAGTGGACAACGGGCCAGCGCGGGACAGCATCTCTCTGCGCGTGTTAAGGAGCACTATGCCTTCCCGTTTGCCTCTCTTTTCCATGTTCCTGCTTCTGTTCGCTTCCGTACTCTCCGACGCCCAAACAGCAACTTGCACTAATTGGGCATTCTTTAACCAGCGGATTGCCAATTCGTTCCATGGCGCCCACGGGATCAATCGTTGGGGTACAGTGGTCGGCAACACCTCTTATGTTGGAAAGGTGCCATACCCTGCATTCGTCCGCTATTCCAACGGCAGCTTGAAAACGTACCTGGCGCCGAACGCATCAAGCACGGTCTTTACCGGGCGCAATGCGCAAGGCGTTACTGTGGGCTACTACACCGACAATACATCTTCGAGCCACACGCATGGCTTGGTTGTTTCAGGATCAAGTATGGTGACTGTAAATTACCCTGGCGCGGCCGATACCTTCCTTCAGGGAATCAACTACTGGGGCACTATCGTAGGGGCTTATTTTTCCCCGGGCTCCTTCATGGAAAAAGCATTTGTACTGAAGAACGGCGTATTCACGCCGATTGTGCCTTTCGGGTCTACCTGGAATTCAGCCATGGGCATCAGCGACAAGGGTGTAATCGTCGGGTGGTACTACGACTCTTCGCAGCTAAGCAAGTTCCGCGGCTTCACACTTGCAAACGGCGTCTACACGACCGTGGATCATCCGAAGGGAACGCCTGGCGGTACCCAACTCTACGACATCAATAGTTCGGGCGTGATCGTCGGCAGATACAACGTTGACTTCGGATTTATCTACAGCAACGGCATATTTAAGGATGTCAACGTACCCAATAATCAGTTTTCGAATGTTGAGGGGATCAATGGCTACGGGGATGTCACCGGTATAGCCTACGGGTCCGGTAACTCCGCTTTGTTCACCGCGCGCTGCCAATGAAGCCAGCAAAACCATATTTTGGCGAGGGGGGCGTCCTCACTCAACCGTTGCGCAGCATCGCATCCAACTCGCTCCGTAAGAAGCGCCATGTGCGTCGCTCCGCGCCAGACAGTGCGTGAGCGGGAATCTTGCCTTGGGCTTTGCAAACGGTTCGGTGCTCGGCCCTCGGATACGCTGCGGATTCCTTCGCAGTTCACCATTCCGTGATGTGCGCGGAGAGCCGGTCTTGCTGCGCAGAGTCGGTTGTCATCCGCTGTCTCTGCCTGCCATCTGTTCGGGTGACGTGATTGAACACGAAGAGTTTTCGATAGGACAAGTCCGCGTTGCGATCTGCCAACAGAGTTTCGATATGTGCCGGGTTCAGACTGACTGCAAGTGATTTCCCCTGGAATGAGAAATCCGATTTAACCATCTGATTTGTTTACGCTGCGAGTAGCCGCGTTTGCCCCCTTAGGTGATTCTTCGGAGCAAATACCATCTGCGCTGTAGAGCGATTTTGCTCTGACACCCGGCAAATCTTTCATCTCACACGAATAGTTTTTGTGAATAGCTGATGTCACAGCACGCAAGTGGCTGTAGCTGCACTATGCTCAGAGGTTGTGGAAGTTGGGTCTGATTCTTGCAAGGGGAACCATCGGTCGTGCGAAGGAGGACGCTTATACGGTCCATTCCGGTCCGGGCATTCCAGATTGGAGGCGTCTCGCAATGCAAGGAGAAACGAAAGAACGTTGGATTCAACTTTGCGAACAAGCTGCGGTCGAGCAAGATGATGAGAAGCTGATGAAATTGATCCAAGAAATCAACCGAATGCTGGACGACAAAGACGAACACTTGAAACGGGTTCGGAGGCACAATGTCCACAGTACCAATACCGGACAATGCCAAAAAATATCTGAGTAACCTTGAAGATCTCGTTGCCGCCGGTACATAGCAACTCAGAATCGCCTAACTGAAAAAAGCGGGCCGTTTGGTCGCACAAACAGAACGACCGCCATCTTCGGTTGTTAAAACTGTGCTCCGAGTCAAACCTTCAAAGTAACGCTTGGCATCATACCGGGCCTTGCATGTCTTCAATGAAAGTGCTTTCAGTCGGTAACAACCCGGAGCTTCTTTGGCTGCGAGACGCCGTACTCCGCAGTGCCGGATTTGACGTGATCACAAGCCTTAATCTTCAGGACGGATTGGCAAGAATTGAAGGTGAAGATTGTGGTGTACTGCTGCTGTGCTACTCTCTGCCGTTCCTCTCGCGCAAACGGCTGGCCGACAGCTTCCGAGCGAACTGCCCTCAAGGTCGGATTGTCACGATCATGAATGAAAAAGGCGAGCCGGAGTTCGCGGATTTGGTTATCTATGGCGTGGATGGGCCGGAAGCTCTGATTGAGGCAATCCGCGCTGCTTAGGCCGAACGTCTAACTTGCCCCTCCAATTCTAGAGCCTTGCGATAGTGCCCAAGGGCCAACTGGGCGGCCCCGAATTTCAGCTTCTAGTCGGTTGCGTTCCCTTTGCGTTCGCCTGTTTTGCATAATAAGCCTGTTCAATTCGCCAACAAACGCCAACGCGATACAAGGCCTTCTGGCTTACGGGTCTGTGACTCCGATTTGGCCCAACTAATAGTCCGTTGTGCGTCAGTCCTTGCCACTTTTTTGTGACCAGCATGCTCGTTCGATAAACCAAGTTTTGACATTTCCGCGGACAAGCGCGAAACCGAACCGAGACTACTGGGTGAATGAACCAACTAGCGGCTTCAGGGTGGGGTTTACAAGAGATGCGAAGTACGAAGCGATTCCGGAGTTCACTGAACTAGCAGAGCGACTGCTGACCACCTCCTTCTCTGTCGCTATTTCCAGGTTAGAAATACGCCGATGCAAGCGCAAAGCATGACCGCAGTGGCAAACCAGCCCATTCCCTTCAAATAGGTCGGAATAATGAGCTTTCCCATGACCTTCCGGCTCGAAGCCATGACCATAATGACCGCCATGAGAGGGGCGGCGACGATGCCGTTTAGAATCGCGGCCCAGAAAAGCGCCTTCACGGGGTCAATATGCATGAAATTCAGCGAAAGGCCGATAAGGGTCGCAATCGCAATTGCCGCATAGAAACGCACTGCCTCGCCCGGTTTGCGCTCAAGGCTGGTTTTCCACCGACATGCCTCGCCGATTCCGTAACAAGCCGAGGCGGCTAGCACAGGAATCGCCAACAAACCCGTGCCCACGATGCCGCACACAAACAGCAAAAATGCAAACCGTCCAGCCAGGGGCTCCAACGCTTTTGCTGCCTGAGCCGAGGTCGAAATCTCTCTTATACCGTGAGCGTGCAATGTCGCAGCGGCGGTCAGAATGATAAAAAATGCGACCACATTCGATAATGCCATGCCCAGGTAAGTGTCGATGCGGATGCGTCCCAATTGTTCTTGCGCCTGCGAGGGCGAACGCTTCAGCGGTTTTTCCCCATGATTGGCCCTCACCTCTTCGACTTCCTGCGAGGCTTGCCAGAAAAACAAATAAGGGCTGATGGTGGTCCCGAGCACGGCAACAACGGCCGTCAAGTACTCTCTGGATAGTTCAATATGTGGCAGCAAAGTCGCACGAAGCACAGTCGGCCATGAGACGTGAGCAAAAAAGACGACGCCCACATATGCAAAGAGAGAAATCGTCAGCCATTTTAGATATTTCGCGTAAGTCGAATAAGGAACTAGCAACACACCTGCGAGGCACCCGATACCGAAAATCGCAATGAACAGGCCAGCATTCCCCGGCAGCACCAACTGCGTCGCCGCTCCCATTGCGCCAATATCGGCTCCAAGATTGAAGACATTGGCCACCGAAACCGCAAACAGCACGGAGTAAAGAAGAGGCTTAGGATAATTCTTGCGGAGGTTGGCAGCAATGCCGGCGCCAGTCACTCGTCCAATGCGCGCACTGATCTCCTGAATCGCAGCCATGAGCGGATAAGACAAAACCATCGTCCAGAGGAGGCCATAACCGAACTGAGCGCCCACCTGCGAATATGTTCCGATTCCACTGGGATCGTCGTCCGAAGCCCCGGTTACGAGACCCGGGCCGAGCTTTTGAAGAAGGCCTATTGCGCCTCTAGTGCGTGTAGGTTTCCCCACAGATTGCGTTTCTTTTGCTGTCGACTTGAGGGTATCGGCCGGAGATCCCATTAGAGTGCACCCACGCAATGTCTCAATTCCCAGCCCCGCTTTCATCGATTGATGTTAATTCCCCCCGGGCAGGCGCGTTATTTCGAGCCTCAATCCGAGTTGGATGATCTTCGTCCCGCGCATCAGAGAATGGATGACCACATCCGGAAACCCGCACCTACGCCGAGAAAAACCAATCGCGAGATTCCCTTTTATTGGTGCTCCTTCTGCTTGGTCGGAGGCAATTCTCAAACTCGGCTGGACCGAGGCAGTCTCCCCTAGATTCGGAAGTAACTCTCGGTCCAACCTGACCGTCAAGCAGCCTGGCTGTATGCATCCGAGCCGTGCTGCTTTACCATTTTGTTGTAAACGCCCATTAGCAGAAATGCCGCCGGCCACTGTCCTACAAACAATGCCCAGTCATCCTTGTCCACAATCTTTAAAATGGCTGAAGCTGTGATGGCACCAAGGGCTGCCGCCAAGTAGCCGGAACTTGGGATCTTGGATGTTTGCGACTCAATGGCACCGGTGAAGCGATCTTCTGCCACGCCGCTGCGAACTTTGTCTTGCATGTGCACTCCTTTTTCAATTAGCTGATCTGTAACTTTTAGGCCGACTTCTTTATTCTGTCCTTTCCGGTCTCTTCGCCCGCGGGCTTGTGGTTCTTGGCACTGGTCTTTCCGCTGTGTCCCTCTCCCTGTTCTAGTTCTGGGGACTCAACAATTTTCCATTTGCCGCCCGTATTCCAAGGGCCGCGAGCGTCGGTTTCGCCGTCATCGCCCACACCCGTAGAGTCATTAAAGTACTCGTCCACGAGGCCTGGCGTTGGCGGTACGTTTCCGATGGAAAACCGGTCTTTGCCCAGGCTTTCAAGCGCAGCGGTGAATGCCTTCATGTGAGTGATCTCACGCGTCATCAGGAATTGAAGCGCGTCTTTGCTTCCGGGGTCGTCACAGAAGTTGATCAGGCGCTCGTAAACGATTTTCGCTCGTGCTTCAGCGGCGATATTACTGCGCAGATCAACATCCAGTTCTCCGGTAATCTTCAAATAGTCCGCGGTCCAAGCGTCGCCCATGGAGTTAAATAAGCCAACTCCGCCTCCCCCCGCAATCGCGATGAGTGGATCAGCCTCGGCAGAGTCCCGGCTTTTCTTCATAGGCTTGAGGTGCAGGCGTGCCAGGGTGCCCACAATCTCCAAATGGCTTAACTCTTCGGTTCCAATGTCCAACAGCATGTCTTTGCGTTCTGGATCATCGCAATTGAGGCCTTGAATGGAGTACTGCATCGCGGCCGCAAGCTCGCCGTTAGCACCGCCGAACTGCTCCAGCAACATGTTGCCAAAGCGAGGATCGGGACTTCCGACATTCACCGTGTACATCAGTTTTTTTATGTGGTGGTACATTCGAATTTCTCCTCATGATTGTGGTTCTCGAACGCCGTTCCGGTTCCTTTTGTCGCCGCGCCGACTAGCGACACGCCCACCGAATTGGGGATGAGGAATTGCGAACCGACGAGCGTCAGAGAAAGCCGGTCCGCTGCACTCCGTGTGTCAAGCTACTTCGCGATTGTGGGCCGGTCCATGTTTTTCACCTTTAGCTTCTTTCGTGGAAGAAACATCTTCCGCGCCGGCACGTTCCAGGATTTCCTTTGCTCTCTTGGTCCATTGCGAATCGTCAGAGTGCACCGAGAGCAGTATGCCGCCATCCTTCACGCGGCCTTCGTAGCGTTTGGCCTCGTACTCCGGGATTCCCATACCAACCAAGGCACCCGTAAGCCCACCCACCGCACCACCGACTCCAGCGCCTGCGAGAGCCGCCATGATGGGTCCGGCAGCAATAAATGGTCCGAGACCTGGAATCGCCAGAGCCCCGATTCCGACCAACCATCCCAGACCGCCGCCGAGCAATGCCCCTGTTCCGGCGCCAGCTGTGGCGCCTTCTGGAGCTTTCGTCTCTTTCTCGTGAGCGAAGTCCTTTGTGCCTGTGTTCTCGGGAAACAGCACGGAAATGTCTGAGTTGCGAAATTCTGCAGCCTTCAGAGCATCGACTGCTCGCTCTACGCCTGCGCGATTGCGATAAATGCCAAAAACTGCTGTGTTCTTTCCTGCCATGTTGCTTCTCCTTATTCTCTATTCTCTTTCGTGTGTTATTGCTGCGGTTTGACGCTCAGTTCGCTACTGACTTTGTTCTCGCCTACAATTTCAGCAGCCTTGGCTTCAATTGCTTTCTTCTCGTCCTCTGATTGCACTGGCCCTTTCAGTGTCACCTGACCGTGCTGCGTAATTATCTTGACGTTATGCGCATACGTGGAAAGTGCCTTGTCGTTCACGATGGATCGTCGTATCTGCTGTGTAGTGTCGCGGTCAGAACGATTGTCCTTTTGCTGATCTGCCGTCGGCTCGTTGGCGCCCCGATCTCGCTCATTAGTCTTGGTATTGTCTGCAGCTGGTGGAGTCTGACTGCTTGATTCTTGTGCATGCATCAGCACCCCACCGCCGAGTAGCAGACCGGTGCACAAGAAAGTGCGAATAATCTTCGTGCAATCAACTTTCATCGTTTTTTCCTCCTGTAAACTTCCAGACCAATCCTTCGAGTCCATTGAATACCCCTCCGCGCGCGAAACCGCCCGATGCTGAAGGCATCGATTTCTAAGCTCACGCCCGCTTACTTTCATGTGATTGGAGAATTGCAGATCGCCAACCGACGTCAGTGTCGATTCCAACCGAGGAGACGGGTCAGGAATGATAAGGAAGCCGTATACAAGCCTATTGCAAGGGTGCGAACGAGGCTATCGGCAACCGGCTGTAGGAATGCCCGGGGGGCAACGTAGAAGCCAGGGAGTTGCGAAGATTGTACTTGCTCCTCCGACCTCGCTTGCGTGAATACGCCTGCTTTTTGTTCGCTAGATTACAAAAACGTTTGAGGAAGGTGAATCTTCAATGCCGTTCCAAATTTCGGAATCTCTCAACTGAGAACATCAATTCCGAAAATCGAGTCGGCGCATCTATAGACACTCGTGTGGACGTCCCAGTACAGGACTGACCCAGCCCCCAAAAACTGTACCAGTCTAGAATGTGAGTTCTCCCGAACCAGACTTGTCACGGAAGCTAGAAGAGCCGAGGTGACATGCTGAGCCCAGGAAGGAGAACAGCGTGAAGGGAACACGACACAGCGAAGAGCAGATCATCACGATCCTGAAGCAAGGGGAAGCAGGATTATCCACTTCGGATCTATGCCGTCAACACAACATAACGGAGCAGACCTACTACCGGTGGAAGGCGAAGTACGGAGGGATGGACAGTAGCGAGGCGAAGAAGCTGAAGCAACTGGAAGACGAGAATCGGAAGCTGAAGCACGTAGTGGCGGAGCTGACGCTGGATAACCGGGCGCTGAAAGACGTAGTCTCAAAAAACAAGCCGGTGCAAAACGCTTACGCGGAGAGCTTCAACGGGCGACTGCGAGATGAATGCCTGAACGCGAACTGGTTCACGAGTTTGAGAGATGCACGACGAAAGATCGAAAGCTGGCGGCAGGATTACAACCAACAACGACCTCATAGTTCGTTGAACTATCTGCCGCCGTTGGAGTTTGCCAGGACATTAGTGGAGATGCGGGCATGAGTGAAGGATTAAATGGAGATGGAGCGAAGCAGGGGACTCAAGGCTTGTGCAGAGAAGTCTCAGAGAAAAATAACGTACAAATTCAATTCCGAGAGGGGGTTGGCGTACGCCGCAACCTGCCCAACCAAGTCTCCATTTCTTTGTTCCGCATACTCCAGGAAGGCTTACATAACGCCATCCGCCACAGTGGCGCGGCTCATCTTGAAGTGCAGCTCTGGGAACAATCAAACCAAGTGCATCTTTTAGTAAAAGATAAGGGGACGGGCTTCGATCTAGAAACGGCCAAGCGGCATGGAGGCTTAGGTCTGATCAGCATGCAGGAGCGAGTTCGCATCCTAAACGGAACAATTCTCATTCATTCCAAGCCCAAAACCGGAACCACCATTGATGTTCGCGTGCCGATTGAGTCAGAGCACGAACCCAAACGTCTCGCTGCCTGATGGAAAGACCGCCGGTATGGCCCGGGATACTCCTTGTTAATTGCAATTCTCCGTAGATGCCCGCTGCACTTTGTCGCTTCTCTGCGGGGTCATCATGACGCGACTGCATCGGCCATGGTAAAAGTCACGAAGGCAGCCATTAGGCGAATCGACCAGTGATCGCTAACGCTGCCTTTCTGGCCTTGTTCTTGAGCTTACTTACGGGCCCACAGGATTTTCTGTGCCTCGAGGAGACTGCGATTTGCATCTGATACTTATCCCTAAATCCTTTGGCATCGAGCCAAAAATATGAGGCGAGGAACTCATGACCTTACCAACCCAGCGAATTGGCCGTACTGATCTCAACATTACCCGACTCGGCTTTGGCGCCTGGGCTATTGGCGGAGGCGGGTGGTACTTCGGTTGGGGGCCGCAGGACGACGAGCAGTCTCTGGCCGCCATGCGTCGCGCGATCGATCTGGGAATCAACTGGATCGACACCGCAGCCGCGTATGGCCTTGGCCACTCAGAAGAGCTCGTCGGTCGTTTGCTGCGCGAACTGCCTGCCAGAGAGCGTCCGTTTGTATTTACGAAATGCGGGGTTGTATACGAGGGAAGAGACCCCATGGGGCCGCCCTTGCGCTCCTTGCGGCCTGAGTCTATCCGTCGTGAATGTGAAGCCTCGCTTCGCCGTTTAGGAGTGGAGAGGATCGATCTCTACCAGTTTCACTGGCCTGACCAGACCGGCGTCCCCATCGAGGAATCTTGGGAGACGATGGTGAAGCTCGTCGAAGAAGGCAAGGTGCGCGCGGCGGGAGTGTCGAACTTCGATGTTGAGTTGCTCGCTCGTTCGGAAGCAATCCGACATGTGGATTCACTCCAGCCGCCGTTTTCATTGATCAATCGGACGGTTGGCGAGAAGGAGATTCCTTGGTGCGAGGAGCATGGAACCGGCGTGATCTGCTACAGCCCGATGCAATCCGGCCTTCTCACTGATACCTTTTCTGCCTCGCGTATGGTGTCCATGGCGGCAGATGACTGGCGGCGTCGCTCACCCGAGTTTAATGAGCCGAATCTGAGCCGGAATCTTACCCTCCGGGACTCCTTGGCCCCGATCGCAAAGCGCCACAACACCTCAGTTTCATCGATCGCGCTTGGCTGGGTGCTGGCGTGGCAGGGCGTGACGGGGGCAATCGTTGGTGCCCGCAGTCCGCAGCAGGTGGAAGGCTGGATTGATGCTGGCGGCATGAAACTAACCGTGCAGGATCTCGACGAAATCGCCGCAGCGGTCCACAAGACACGGGCGGGGAATGGACCGGCGATCCCAGCGGATGTCTCCGCAGAAAAAGCCTCTTAGCGACCGGTCAGCCTTCGAACGGAGGAGCCGAGGCTTTTTGTCGTAGCCATGCCATCAAATCGTCTTTGCTTTTGGGTGGAAAGATTCTGAACTCCATCCCCGTGAGTCCGTCCGGGCTTGCCCACCTCAGCTGTGCGCAGCCCTCGATCGTCGCTCCTGAGTCGAGATCGAAGGAAAAATCCACGAACGAGGCGGACGGGAGCAGGCACGGGAGCCGGACGGCAATACCGCCTTGACTAATGTTCTCGATCAGGCCGGGATATCCTATGTCCCCCAAGGTGATGACGACAGGCAAGGTCACTTCGAAGCGCTGGTATCGGCGCCTCTCAGTAAGAATGATCGATTTGAACGAGCTAATCTTTCGGGCGATGCTCTTGACATTGAGCGGCTTCGCGAAAAACGCCGTTGCGCCGCCTTTGAGGGCAATTGCCGCTTCCGCTTCGCTCTTCACGCAAACGAAGGCAAAAGCTCGCGCATTCTTCGTCCGTCGCATACGCGCGATAAGGTCAAGAGCGGTCTTGAGGTCTACGTCCAGAATCACGCCATCGACTTTGCGGCTGACAATAAGCTCGCAAGCGGCCTCGAGAGTAGAAGGGTGCTCGGCTTCTCCGCCGACCGCCTCAAGTGCGGCCTGAACGATGCCAGCCGTCGAGGAATCACTCGACACCAAAAGGAATTCGAGCGTTGCTGCGGGTATCGCTATGGGCATCTTGCGAACTATTCTCCCTATGTTGATCTCAGGGGAAAAATCGATTTTATTCGCGCGAAGTCATTGTTTACAGCGGGATTTCGGAACTTTGGTACGAGCCCTGGTCTGCGGGGTAACCAGATCTCGACGGTTGCCATTGATTCTATTGATCTCCGCTTAGGAGGGCTGCCGGTTACTAAGATGACCAAAGATAGATTTGCGAAGGTGTTCCGCTCACACCACAGGCGCCGGGAAGAGTGATTTGGGATTCCCTCAACGCCGAGCTCGAGTCTTACCGTTTCACAGCCGGTCCTTGGCGGTGCTCGCAGGCAGGCGTGTTCAGACACTCTTCTTTCAGGAGCAATCTTTCGACTGGCTGGCCGGCGACGATGTGGGAGTTTACGATCTCATCGACATCTGCCAGGGTCACAGAGCCGTACCACACGGCTTCCGGATAAATGACAAGGTTTGGTCCATGCTCGCATTGGTCCAGGCAACCGGCCTGGTTCGCCCGCACCTTACCTTTGAGGCCAAGCTCGGCAAGCTTTTGCTTGAAGCGCTTTTGCAGCTCCGCAGTCCCGCTCGGATCGCAGCACCCGCGCGGATGCCCCGCCGGACGCACGTTCCCGCAAATAAAGATGTGCCGTTCAAATTTCGGCATAGCAGTACCTTATCAAATCTCGATCTGTGACACTAAGAATCACGAAGTCGTGCGCTGCGGATTGTTCGCCGCGCCACGCCATCTTTGAGGGTTGCTCCTATTAAACCCTGACTCGATTTCTCAATCAAACTGTCCGTGATCTCTGCAGCTTTTCATTCTTTAGCACGCTTCAGTGCAGCCCGTGCCAGCAGCCGCGTCGAATCGAGGGTAGGTAATGGCGAATTGCTGTCGTTCATGAGCAGCGGGATCTCGGTGCAGCCGAGGACGACAGCATCGCAACCCGCCTTTTTCAGCCGAGAGATAACGCTCTGGTGATAAGCGATGGCCTGCGGCTTGAACACGCCCATGACCAGCTCGTCGAAGATGATGCGATTGATCTCCTCGCGCTCGGTCGAATCCGGCCGCACATACTCGAGCCCGCGGGCGGCGAGCGCCTGGGGATAGACGTCGCTTTCTACCAGCCAGCGGGTCCCAAGCACACCCAGGCAATGGAAGCCGCGGCCAAGCGCGCTCTCGGCCACCACTTCGGCAATATGCAGCCAGGGCAGCGGCAGTTTGGACTGGATGAAAGGAAGCGCCTGATGAATGGTGTTATCGGGGCAGATCAGAAAGTCAGAGCCGGCTTCCTTGAGCTTGTTCGCCGAAGCCAGCATGAGCTCTCCGACGCCGCACCAATCCTGCCGCTCGATCGCCTCCATGTAGTCGGCAAACGAGTGCGTGTGCATCGAGATCTCGGGATGGCCATACCGCCCCCAAAACTGCTCGCCTTCCAGGCAGAGGGTCCGGTAACACAAGGCCGCGCCTTCCGCCGAACACCCCACAATGCCGATTTGTTGAGACATGGGAAGATTCTACAGGCGGATAGTTCTTGCACGGGAGAACGCGTCGAACAGCCAACTGAAAGATCGTTACCGAACATCATTTCAGAACGGGAGATTGCTGCCCCTCCCTTCACTCATAGCGGAGGGCGCGGATGGGATCAATTCGCGATGCCCGGCGGGCAGGAACCGCCGCTGCAAGGATCGACACTGTAAGCAAAAGAAATGTTGTGCAGGAGACCGTGAGTGGATCAGCAGCGTCGAGACCGTATAACGTAGATCCAATCAAACGCACCATCAAGCGGGAGATCTGGAGCCGAATCGCTGCGCTAGCCCAGCCGGTAACCGTGAAAGCCGGAGGTAAGGTGGATATCGTACTGCAAGACAAGACGGTCGATGTCGCCCGTTTCGCCGCCAGGGCCGGCATGCCGCTCGACGGCACGGCATTCTCTCCGCCTTAAGCCGTTCCGCCTACGACGCCGCACGTCGGTGGAATGTGAGTCTCGAGGAAATTGTAGGGCCGGGATTTTGTCCCGGCCCTCAGAACGAACCTCAATCAGCGGGATTCCTACTTCGTTCTTCCGCCTTCGACGCCGAGTTTGTCTATGGCTGCGGCTTGCGCGGCTGCCAAACGCGCCGTCAGCACGCGAAAGGGTGAGCACGAAACGTAGTTGAGTCCCACTTGGTGGCAGAACTCGACCGACGACGGTTCTCCGCCATGCTCGCCGCAGATGCCGACCTTCAACTCGGGACGCGTTTTGCGTCCGCGCTCGGTCGCCATCTTTACCAGTTGGCCGACGCCCTCGCGGTCCAGCACAGCAAAGGGATCCTGCTTCAGAATGCCTTCGGCAAGATAGGTGGGCAGTATCTTGTTGATGTCATCACGCGAGAAGCCGAATGTGGTTTGGGTGAGGTCGTTGGTGCCGAACGAGAAAAACTGCGCTTCCTTCGCGATCTCGTCCGCAACCAGAGCAGCGCGCGGCAATTCGATCATGGTGCCGACCATGTAATCGACCTTGCGCTGCTTTTCCTTGAAGACCTCATTCGCCACGCGGTGGACGATGGCTGCCTGGTTCGCCATTTCCTTCAAAGTGGCGGTGAGCGGGATCATGACCTCAGGATGAACCTTTACCCCGTCCTTCGCGACGGCCACGGCCGCCTCGAAGATGGCACGTGCCTGCATTTCGCTGATCTCGGGGTAGGTGATTCCCAAGCGGCAGCCGCGATGACCGAGCATCGGATTAAACTCGTGCAGCTCTTCCACGCGCCGCAGCAACGTCGGGAGGACCTTCTTCAAATCGCCGGCTCCCTTTGCGCCAAAGCGGCCATACTTCTCGACCATCGCCTTCTTTTCCTTGGCCGCCGCGTTGGGAAGGACCGCGATATCAACCATCAGGTCTTCACGGCGCGGCAGGAATTCGTGCAGCGGCGGATCGAGCAAGCGGATGGTGACGGCGAATCCATCCATCGCTTTAAACACCCCGATAAAATCCGAACGCTGCATCGGAAGCAGCTTCTTGAGAGCCTGGCGTCGATCCTTCTCGTTGTTGGCGAGAATCATCGCCTGCATGTGGGGAATGCGGTCCTCGGCGAAGAACATGTGCTCAGTGCGGCATAGACCGATGCCCTCCGCTCCAAAAGCACGCGCCTGAATCGCATCGCGGGGGATGTCGGCGTTGGCCCGAACCCGTAGCTTTCGGAACGGCTCCGCCCAACCCATCAGCTTGAGCAGTTCCGGATCGTCCGCCTTGGGCGGAATGGCGTCCAGCTTGCCTTTGATCACCCGGCCAGTGGTGCCGTCGAGCGAGATCCAGTCGCCCTCACGAAACTTCTCGCCCTTTACGGTCATGACACGCGCCTTCTCGTCGACGTGTATGTCGCCAGCGCCGGCAACGCAGCACTTACCCATGCCGCGCGTAACCACGGCGGCGTGGCTGGTCATGCCGCCGCGCGAAGTCAAGATGCCCGCGGCGACTTCCATGCCATGAATATCCTCGGGAGTGGTTTCGGCTCGAACCAGGATGACGGGGTTCTTCTTCGCGCCGTGCCCCGCCTTCTCAACCGCTTCGTCGGCCGTAAAGACGATCTGGCCGACTGCCGCCCCGGGCGATGCCGGAAGTCCAGTGGCGAGCACTTCCACTTTGGTTTTCTTTTCGTCCAGACGTGGAACCAGGAAGTCATAGAGCTGGTTCGGTTCCACTCGAAAAATGGCCTCTTCCTTAGTGATCAGGCCTTCCTCCACCATCTGGATGGCGACTCTCACGGCAGCGATTCCGGTCCGCTTGCCGTTGCGGGTCTGCAGCATGTAGAGCTTGCCTTCCTGAATGGTGAACTCGAAGTCCTGCATGTCGCGGTAGTGCTGCTCCAAACGGGTGGTGATCTCGTGCAGCTGGCGATAAACGTCCGGCATGACCTTTTCGAGCTCGGAGATGTGAACTGGCGTGCGGATGCCGGCGACCACATCTTCCCCCTGCGCGTTCATCAGAAACTCGCCATAAAACTCTTTTGTGCCAATCGCGGGGTTGCGGGTGAAGCCGACGCCGGTGCCGCTGGTCTCGCCGAGGTTGCCGAAGACCATGGCCTGCACATTGACGGCGGTGCCGAGCATGTCATCGATGTTATTGATGCGGCGATAGTGCTTGGCGCGCTCGTTCTGCCAGGAGCGGAACACGGCGTCACGCGCCATGACCAGCTGCTCGTGTGGATCCTGGGGGAAGTCGCGCTTGGCTTCTCTTTTTACGACCTTCTTGTATTCGGCGATGACTTCTTTAAGCGCCTTGGCGTCGAGTTCGGTATCGAGCTTCACTTTGCGCTGTTTCTTCTTGCCATCGAAAACTTCGTCGAATGCGTGCTTCTCGATGTCGAGCACGACGTTCCCGAACATCTGAATGAGCCGGCGATAGGAGTCGTAGGCGAAACGGGGGTTGTTGCTCTTCTTCCCGAGCGCTTCGACGCTCTCGTCGTTGAGGCCCAGGTTGAGAATGGTGTCCATCATGCCGGGCATCGAGAACTTCGCGCCCGAACGCACGCTGACCAGCAGCGGGTTGTCGCCTTTGCCAAGCTTCTGGCCTTGCAGGGATTCGAGCCGAGCCAGGGCCGCGTCCATTTGCCGATCCACTTCCTCGGAGACTCCGCCCTGGCGCATGTACTCGCGGCAGGCTTCGGTCTGAATGGTAAAGCCCGGAGGCACAGGAAGGCCGGCATTGGTCATTTCGGCGAGTCCGGCGCCCTTACCGCCAAGAACGTCCTTCATCTTGCCGTTGCCGTCTGCCTTGCCGCCGCCGAAGGAATAGACGTATTTGGTTGATGTTTTCGACTTACCGACTTCCTGGACTCCTGGTTCTACCAGTGTTGTAGCCATGATTGCGTTTTGTCCTTTATACGAAGTTTAGAAACTCGATCCTTGTCCAATCCCAGCGACCTCATTCCGCGCAGCAAACCAGCCAAGCAAGCAGCCCGCTGGTGCGGGTGAGGCGATTCCCATGGCGCATTGCCAATCGGAATGACATCGGGGAGGCGAACTACGCCTTGCCCTCAGTCACAATCTCGGAAAAATCAGCGATCGTGGAAAACTCCTTCGACAACCTCTGAAGAAGTGCCAGGCGATTGGCCCGCATTAACTCATTCTCGACCATGACCATGACCTTGTCGAAAAACGCATCGACGGTTTCCCGCGCCGTGGCCAGAAGTTGCAGCGCGCCGTAATAATCCTTGGCCTGCCGAAACTGCTCAATACGGGCCGAGTTCCGCTCAACATATGCCCCAAGTAACTTCTCTTCCTGAGGTGAATCCGGCAGATCGCGAAAACTAGCCGCCATCGAAAGTTTCTTTTCCGCCGCCTGCTTCAGAATGTTGCGAATGCGTTTCGACGCGGCCGCGACCGAGAGGAACTCCGGCAATTTTAGAACGCTCTTGACGGCTTCGGCGCGAGCAACGGCGTCCACTACGTCGTCGGCCCCGGCCGCAAGCACGGCATTTACCACGTCATAGCTGAACCCCAGTTGATCGCGCAGATAAAACTCCAGCCGCTCGCGAAAAAATGCGCGAACCGACTCGTCGTAGTTGGCGGCCTTGAATTTCTTCTCGGCAGATGAGCCGCGGTAGGTGTCGCGCGCTACTCCGATGAGCGCCGGCATGGGCAAGGGCAGCTTGTGCTCGGCGATTGTCTTTACGATTCCATTCGCCTGCCGGCGCAAGGCAAATGGATCTTTGGAACTCGTGGGCTGGAGGCCCAGTGCAAACATCCCGGCAATGGTGTCCGCCTTGTCGCCGATCGACAGCACTGCTCCCTCAATCGTGCTCGGGGGGGAATCTTCCGCAGATTCCGGCTTGTATTGGTCGTAGATGACCTGCCCGATGAGTTCCTGCGTCGCTTCCGGCATGCCCTTGTCGAGAACCTGCACGCGCGCATAGAGCCCACCGACGATGCCCTGCAATTCCGTGAACTCCTTGACTAACTCGGTCGTGAGATCGGTTTTCGCAAGACACGCCGCTTTGTGCACCACGCCGGGGCGGACGTTGACTCCGGCCTGCTTAATGGTCTCGCAGGCCCAACTGCACAGGCGTTGCACGCGCAGCGTCTTTTCGTAATAACTGCCAAGATCTTTCTGAAACGTGACCTGTCTCAGCCAGGAGAGCCGCTCGCGCAGCGGGTGCTTCTGGTCCGTCTGCCAGAAGAAGCGGGCGTCGTTGAACCGGGCCCTCAGCACGCGCTCGTTGCCGTGCCGGATAAGCCCTTGCGGATCACCCTCCGTGTTCAGCACGGCAAGAAAATGAGGCAGGAGTTTCCCGTCCCGGCCTTCGATCGCGAAGTATTTCTGGTGATCGCGCATCACCGTGACCAGCACCTCTTCCGGCAATTCCAGGAATTCCCGATCGAAGCTGCCCAGAATAGCCGACGGCCACTCCGTCAGATTCACCACGGTATCGAGCAGGGCTTGGTCTTCACGCCAGCGCGCGTCAGGAATGGTCCGAGCCGCCGCGTCCAGCGCTTTACGAATCTGGTGCTCACGTTCGGCGCGGCCGAGCACCTTTGCCGAGCGAAGAGTCTCGATGTAAGCCGAACCCGCGCGCGCTATGCGAACTTCCGCCTTGGCCAAAATGCGATGCCCGCGGGACAGATCTCCGGCCCGAATGCCGGCAAATTCGAGCGGAATGACCTCGTCGTCGAGCATGGCCACCAGCCAGCGGACCGGGCGCACAAAGTGCTCACTGGTCTTGCGCCAGTACATGTTCTTCGGCCAGTAAATCGAGCCAATCTCCTTCGGCAGGGCCTCGCCCAAAATTTCGGCGGCGTTGCGGCCTCTCCTGGTGATTCTGGCGGCTAGATATTGGCCTTTCGGTGTCGCAATCTTTTCGAGCGAGGAGACATCCACACCCGCTTTCTTTGCGAACGCCTGTGCGGCAGGCGTCGGCTGTCCATCTTTGTACGCGACGCTCAGCGAAGGCCCGGTTAATTGCTCGGTCAGGTCCGGCTGAGCCGCAGGAATTCCCGAGGCGAGAACAGCAAGCCGGCGTGGAGTGTCCAACTCCGAAACCGCGCCAGAAGGAGCTAGACGCTCCCGTTCGAGCAGTTCACCCACACGCCGGCGGAGTTCGTCCTGGGCCGTGGCAATCATTCTGGCAGGGATTTCTTCGGTCCCTATTTCTAGGAGGAAATCAGGCATTGCGGATTAGCCAATATTGTCTCAGATTTCAGGGCTAAGTAGTGCGCTGAGATTGACAAAAACTGGGGTCGAGAGATCGCTACGGAAACGTTTATTTGCCAGGTTTTAACCACCAATCGGTCATCCCTCGACTGGGACTTGCCGACCTCGGAGTCAAGGATCTCGAACCAGACTCCTGGTGTTTGCATCATTCGCGCGAGCGGGACATCGAATGGAATGGATCCGAGCGAGGAGAGCCTCGTGAGCACCTCCGTCCAACCGGCGCGCCAGCCATCCCTCTTCATTCCCCATGGCGGGGGTCCCTGCTTCTTCATGCAATGGACCATGGGTCCGCCAGAAACCTGGGAGAAGACGCGTGCTTTCTTAGAAAGCATTCGTTTTTCGCTCCCGGAAACGCCCCGGGCTCTACTTGTGATCAGCGGTCATTGGGAAGAGGATGTGCCGACGGCGAGTGCCGCGCAGTCCCCAGAGCTGATCTACGACTACTCTGGTTTTCCACCAGAAACTTACAAGCTCACCTGGCCCGCGCCTGGCTCTCCAGAGCTGGCCGGAAGGGTTCAGCAACTGCTCGAGCAGCGAGGTTTGCCCGCCCGACTCAGCGCCACTCGCGGCTATGACCACGGGGTCTTCGTACCGCTCAAGGTCGCCTTTCCAGAAGCCAACATCCCGGTTGTGACTTTATCGCTGGCAAGCTCGCTTGATCCGGCCCTGCATTTGGCTGTCGGCAGTGCGCTGGCGCCTCTGCGCAACCAGGGCGTTCTCGTCATTGGGAGCGGAATGAGCTTCCACAACTTGCGCGCATTCTTTACAGGGGGAGCCAGGGAGCGGTCAGAAGAATTTGACCGCTGGCTGACCGAGACAGTTGAAAGTTCAGCCCCTGAGCGCGAGGCTCGGCTCAGAGAATGGAAAAAGGCACCCCATGCGGCCTTTGCCCATCCGCGTGAGGAGCACCTGCTCCCGCTGATGGTTGCAGCCGGAGCCGCCCCCAATAGCCGTGGACGGTTGGTATTCCGTGACTGCCCGATGGGAGCGGTCATCTCGGCTTATCGTTGGGACTGAAGAGCGTAGAGAAGGCCGCTCAGCCAGGCCCCGAAGCCAGGCCCTAAAGAGCGGAAAGAAAATCCCCCTGCACTTCCCTGATCGGGGGACGGGGCGGGAATTTCGAAAGCTTTGGTTAACTAGGACCCCACGGTTAACTGCACGGCCTTTTTCTTCCTAGCAGCCTCAGGCTCTTTCTTGGTAGGTTCAGACTCACTCGTCTGTTGATCGACCCACGCCTTAGCGATTCCGACCGCAAGCGCGCGCACCCGGGCAATGACCCCAACCCGCTCCGTCACGGAAATTGCACCGCGAGCATCAAGAATATTGAACAAGTGAGAACACTTGAGGCACAACTCGTAAGCGCCTAGGAGAGGGAACCGCCTCTTCTCGCGAGTGATCCCATTGGCAGGATGGGACTGTTCTTTTCCAATTTCCGCGTATTGGTCGATGAATCTTTTGCACTCTGCTTCGCACAGCTCGAAGTGTTTCCATGCACTCGCGACATCGGCCATCTCGAAGTTGTAGACCGACATCTGCAGCTCATCTGCAAGCCGCACCTCCCCGTACTTGGTCTCCCGTCCGGCCACAGGGTCGCGCGCCCACACAATGTCGTAGATCGAATCGACGTCCTGCAAGAAGGCCGCGATGCGCTCGAGCCCATAGGTCAGTTCGGCGGAGATAGGGAACAGATCGACCCCGCCGCACTGCTGGAAATACGTGAACTGCGTGATCTCCAAGCCGTCGAGCATCACCTGCCAGCCGATACCCCAAGCCCCCAAGGTTGGCGACTCCCAGTTGTCCTCTTCGAACTTGATGTCGTGCTGGCGAAGATCAATCCCCATGGCCTCGATGGACTCAAGGTAGAGCTCTTGGACATTTTCGGGCGGCGGCTTCAGGATGACCTGAAGCTGCATGTGTTTGTATAAACGGTTGGGATTCTCTCCGTACCGGCCATCCGCGGGACGCCGGGAAGGCTGCACGTAGGCAACCTTGTAAGCTTGCGGCCCAAGCACACGCAAAAAAGTCTCAGGCGCCATCGTGCCGGCGCCGACTTCGAGGTCATAAGGCTGCTGTAGGACACAACCGCGCGCCGCCCAGAATGCCTGCAATCGCAGAATCAGCTCCTGAAATGTAGGCGGGTTTGGTTTGACTGGGTCCATGTTGGCAAAAGCGCGAGTTCCTAGCGGCCAGCTTCTAGCAACCTAACACTGGAACGGTAAAAGCGTAGGCAAGCGGAAGGAACTAGTTCCTGATTGTAAATGGAAGGGACCGGGTGCGTCAGCAGGAGCCGGGATTCATCGGGTGGGCAGCTTCTCGAGCATCCCCCGAGTGACCAACTTCTTTTCGATGTGTCGTTCTAAGGTTTGCAACAGAAACTTTCGCAGATCCCCAGCCTTATGCGCGGCAGAGCCTGCTGCCGGCATGGAAGAAAGCGGCACTCTGAGCATCTGCCCTGCCAGCATCCGCGATTCAGGCGAGAGCTCGGAGGAAGCCAGCTTCTTGTCGGCGGGACACATCAGCCCGTCAGAGAGCGCATGGTAGAAAGCGCGGCTGCCATTCAGGGAACGCCCACAACTGATGCACTCCGATAAGTCAGGCAGATATCCCATCAAACGCGCCATCCAGAGCTCGAAATAGGTGAGTGGGAGCCAAATCTGCTCTCCTCGCAGCTGCTTGACGACCGTCACGGCCAGCCGGAACACGGCGTCGCTGGCCTCTCGATCGGGCAAGAGTTCGTCGAGCAGCTCAGCCACATGCCCCAGTGCTACCGCGCGCGGATAGCTGACCTCCGAGGTCAGAGGCGAATCGAGGACCTCACAGGCATCCAGCCTTGACAGTTCCTGGCGCTCGCGATCTTCCCAGGTGAGCTTTACGTAGGTGAGAGGCTCCAGTGCGCCTCCGAACCGCCGGCGAGATTTTTTCGCCGCCCTCGCCGCGCCCCGAATCTTTCCTTCGCTGCGGGTGAACAAGGTAACCAGCAGGTCGGATTCGCGGAAGGGATATGTCCGCAACACCAGCGCTTCCGATTCCTTGAGAGGCATTGCTGAAAGCTTAGCTTATTGCTCGCGACCCGGCCTACTTGCTTCCCCTGCGCTCCCTTGCCTTGAGCCGGCCTCTCGCCCACTCGGCAGCCTCTGCGACAGCCGCGTCGGGATCGTTGGCGGCACGCTCAACGATCGGGGAAAAGGCGGGATTCCCGCTGTTTCCGATTGCGATAAGGGCATTCCTGCGCAGACCATTGCGCTTGGCTCGTTTTAGCGGAGAGCGTCGAAAGGCGTCGCGAAATTCCTCTTCCGAAATTCCCGCCAGCCACTCTAAGGCAGGGTTGACAAATCCTTCCCGCGGCTGAAATTCAGCCTTTTCTGTTGCCGGGGCCTTCCGGTTCCACGGGCACACGTCCTGGCAGATGTCGCACCCGAAGACCTGATGTCCAATGCCTTCCCGTAGTTTTTCCGGAATGGAGCCTCGTTTTTCAATCGTCAGATATGCGATGCACTTGTTCGAGTCAAGGCGATGGGGCGCCACGAATGCATGGGTTGGACAGGCCTCGATGCAGCGCGTACACGTCCCACAGCGATCCGGGGCCGGCAAGTCGGGGGTGAGTTCAAGCGAAGTGATGATGACTCCCAGAAAGAGCCACGACCCGATCTTCTGATTGATCAGACAGGTGTTCTTCCCCTGCCAGCCGATCCCGGCATACTTTGCGTAGACCCGTTCCACAATGGGGCCGGTATCAACGTAGGAGCGGATTTCGATTTGTTCCGGCAAGCAAAGCTCTTTGGCCTGGGCCTCAACCTTGCGGAGCCGGCGCAGAACCGAGTCGTGATAGTCTTCCCGGCTCCAGGCATAACGGGAGATCCACCCGCGACCAGAGGCTTGGGCCTGTGTCGAGTATGGGTGGGCGCTGTTGTAGTTCACTGCGCAGACCATTACGGTTCGTGCCCAAGGGAAAACAGATTTGAGGGACGCTCTGCGCAACTGTCCCGAACTATCGCGCGATTCCAGATACTTCATTTCGCCCGCATGCCCCTGGGCAATCCACTCGGGAAACCGCGCCAACTCAGGGAAGTCCTCGACCGGTGCGATTCCGCACAAGTCGAACCCGGCTTCGGCAGCTGCGGATTTCAGTAGCTTCGGAAGATCGCGCGAAGACACGACCTTATTATCGCGTAGACTGCGGCGAAGTGCCGGTTCGAGCGAGAGCCCCTTCCGATTCTCTGATATAAACGAGTGCCGTCGAGTGCAGGATCAACGAAAGGCTGTGACTGATGAGCAATTTGCGATTCCCTTCCACGGTTGCATTGCTAAGCCTCTTTTTAGCCATATCACCCCTGGCCGGGGCACAAACTCCCAATCGGCATAAAGCCTCTGAGGCAACCGCGGTCACCCCGGAAAGCGTCGGCTTCTCGAGTGAACGGCTTGAAAATCTGCACAGACTCATTCAGGACGAGATTGATCAGAAGCAGCTGGCAGGCGCCATTACCATTCTGGCGCGCCACGGCAAGATCCTGGACTACCGTGTCTATGGTGAACGCGACGTGGAATCGCATACCCCCATGTCGAAAGACACCATTTTTCGCGACTACTCGATGAGCAAGCCAGTCACGGGCGTTGCCATGATGATTCTGTTCGAGCAGGGCAAGTGGCTGCCAAGCGATCCAATCGCCAAATACATTCCTGAGTTCAAGAACCTTAAGGTATTTAGCGGCGTCGACAAACAAGGCAAGCCGATCCTGGTTGAGCCCGACCACCCTCCTACCATGCGGGAACTCATGTCGCACTCGGCCGGGTTTTCCTATGGGAGCGGGACTACGGTGGTGGATGCAATGTACAAGGACGCGAAGCCGCTTGAGTCCGCCAGCCTGCAGGAGATGATCGACAAACTAGCCAAGATTCCGCTGAACTACCAACCGGGCAAGGGATGGAGTTACAGCCTTTCGATGGATATCGAAGGCTATTTGGTCGAAAAGCTTTCCGGTCAAAAGCTCCCCGATTTCATGCGCGACCATATTTTTACTCCGCTCGGAATGAGGGACGCGGGGTTTTTTGTTCCGCAAGAGAAGCGCTCGCGCTTTGCAACGAACTACCGCCTCGAAGACGGCAAACTTGTTTCCACAAACGCCATGGCGCTAGCCAATAACTACACTGCCCCACCCACGCTCGCTTCAGGCGGCGGGGGTTTGGTTTCGACGGCGGAGGACTACTATCGCTTCGCACAGATGCTGGGAAACGATGGAGAACTTGAGGGGAAGCGTGTTCTTTCACCAGCTTCGATCAAGCTGATGGGATCGAATCACCTGGGGCAGAACCTGCTAACTGGAGAATTCGGAATTGGAATGCACGTGATGCGGCCTGGTTTCGGCTATGGATATAACTGTGCGGTGGTGTATGACCCGGCGGAAGCGAACTTGCCAGTCGGCAAAGGTACCTTCTTTTGGGATGGCGCCGCCGGAACCTGGTTTTGGGTCGATCCCACAAACGACATCGTCTTTGTGGGCATGATTCAACGCCTGACCGCTCCCGACAATCATCCCTTGCTCTATCGCAGCCACGCCGCGGTTTATGGGGCGCTCCTCGATCCGGGAAAATAAGGGTTGCTCTGGAGCGCGGAGGGAAGCCCAAAGGCTTCCTAAAATCCCAGTTTCTTCACTTCCTCGTTGTAGTATTTGCGGTAGAGGATGTCCCACTCTTGGCTGCCTTCGAGGATGGTTCGCTTTTGACTTTCGATCTTCTGGCGGGCAGCCTGGTCGATCTTGGCTTCTTGGTTGAGCAAGTCTTCGATAATCTTGCGGACCTCTAGACGGATGGTATTGCGGTCTTCGACGAAATCCAGTTCGTCAATCCCGGCGAGCGCGTCGGTCACCACGTGGGCGACTTTGTTCGCTTTGTCGCGGCTGATCCTCACAGTACCGCCCTGTACTTGCGCACCAGCTCGTTTTTCACCTTGCGGAACATCTCCTGATAGTTCGCGCCGGTGTTACGCATTTCATCGGAGTAGGCTTCCAGGATGACCCGCACTTCGTCATTGATGCGGTCCTCAAGCGAGAGCTCGTCCAGCATGGCCGCATGTACTTTCTCTGTAACTTGCGGCAAAGACTTGCTTTCTATGAATTGCGTCGCAGCCAGTCTCTTCACTGTCTCGCGGGCCATGTAGCCCACAAATTCTTTTGAAAGAAGCATGTGCGGTTAGGAGAGTGTGGCGAAAAAATTAGTTTAGCAGAAAAAGAAGCGATCAGCTGTCAAGCGGAAGGTCTCAAGCCCGGACAGGTGTTGGCCAAGTGTTTGTAACGATCCCTGATGGTGCTCGGCTTCGAACGGCCCCGCCAGCCTGAAGGCTAACGCCCGGCGCCGCGTTTTGGCATACAATTACCCAATCACCCATGCCTCAGCTCCCCGACGATCTTGCGACGATGAAAGATGACATGGTGGCCTTCATCGAGGGCCACGGCATGCGCCGTTTCCCAGGATACGTGGATCACGAAGAGGTCCAGACCGTCATGTGGAAGCCTGGCGACGATACCGAGAGCTGGAAGGATTTCGTCGAGCTCGCCAAGGCCGCCGGATCGCCCTTCCTCACCATGGACTCCTGGCAGCTGGATCGTGAAGAACTCGACGACATCATTTCCCGCCTCAGCAACGCCGATTTCACCAACGACGACGACATCGAAGACGCCAAGTGGCTCAAGACCTACCTGGGCAAGACCGGCTTCCTGCAGCTCGGATTCGCGTTCCAGGGGGTGATGATGCTTTATGAAGTCTCGACCGGCTGGTATGAGCATTATCAGCGCCTGGTGGAAGTCGCTGACGACTTCGGCAGCATCGCCATCGACGAGTCCGGAGGCGAGGACGAACCGTAGGTCTAAGAATTGCAGGCGCTCGAGAGCGCTCCCATCCCAATTCAATTGCCGGTCGTGCATAATGCCAGATAGCCGTGCGCTGGAACCTTAGAGAAGCTGATGCCGATCGCATCCATGGCCTGGTCGAGGCCCTGGCTCCGATTGTCGGATCCGATCCCTCGATTTCGAAAACACTCGCAGGCCTGCTTGTGCAGCGCGGGATTGACTCGCCCGAATCGGCGGCAGCCTTCCTCTCGCCATCGCTCGATCGGCTGCACTCGCCCTATCTTCTGACCGGCATGAAAGCCGCCATCGAGCGCCTCAACGCTGCCATTGAGCGCAAAGAAGGGATCCTGATCTACGGCGACTACGACGTGGATGGGACAACCGCCGTGGTTATCTTGAAAACAGCAATTGAGCTTTGCGGAGGCGAGGCCGATTTCCACGTGCCCCACCGCATTCGTGAAGGTTACGATCTGCGCGGAGACGTCATCGAGCGGGCCGGCGCGGCAGGGATTCGCCTCGTCATCAGCGTGGACGCCGGCACCCGCGCCTTTGCGGCTGCCGAAAGCGCACGCCGGGCGGGCATCGATCTCATTATCACGGATCACCATCTTCCCGGACCGGATGGCCTGCCCAATGCATTCGCGGTGGTGAATCCCAATCAGCCCGGATGCGGCTATCCCTGCAAGGCTCTTTGCGGCGCAGGCATCGCCTTCAAACTCGCCCAAGCCCTGCTTGCAAAACGATTGAGCCATCGCGATCAGAAGGCGCTGCTGCTTTCCTTCATGAAGGTCGCCGCCATTGCCACCGTCGCGGATTGCGTTCCTCTCCAGGATGAGAACCGTGTTATCGCCAGCCTGGGACTGAATGCCTTGCGCTCAGCCCTGAATCCAGGACTCAAGGCTCTGCTCGAGGTCGCGCGTCTCGGTGGCAGGCCGCTCAGCTCTGGCGAAGTCGCCTTTCGCGTTGCCCCGCGGATCAACGCAGCCGGTCGCATGGACATCGCCCGCGAGGTGATCGACCTTTTCAGCACCAAGGACCCTGCTCGCGCGAAAGAGATCGCGGGCCGGCTCGACCAGCTCAACAGTGAACGTCAGGAGGAGGAGCGGAGAATAGTCGATGCCATCGAGCAGCGCCTGGCCGAAGACGCTGCCCTGCGCGAAGCCTATTGCATGGTGATCGCAGGGGAGGGCTGGCACCGCGGCGTCATCGGAATTACCGCGACGCGCGTGGTGGAACGCCATGGTCGTCCTGCTCTGGTGGTCTCGCGCGACGGCGAAGAGGCGCACGGTTCAGGGCGTTCGATCCGTTCCTTTCATCTATTGCAGGCGCTCGAATCCTGCGGAGGCCTTTTTACGCGATATGGCGGACATGCGCACGCGGTTGGATTCTCGCTCCCAGCTTCGCGAATTCCGCAACTTCAGCAGCAGCTCGATTCGTACGCTCGTGCCCGGTTGACTCCAGATGATTTCGTTCCCGTCCTGAACATCGATGCAGATTTAGAAATGGACGCGATTACTCCTCAGTTTTTGGAAGCTTTGAGCAAGTTGGAACCGTTCGGCACCGGGAACCCCGAGCCCCTATTCCGCACCACCGCGCGTCTGGCCGAACCGCCTCGCATTCTGAAGGACAAGCATGTGCAACTGAAATTGTCGCCCATCGATGGACCCTCTCAAGGCTGGAGAAAATCGCTGAAGTACAAAGCCATGGCTTGGCGGTTGGCCGAGCGCGTTGCCGAAGAAAAACTTCTGGTAGGAGACTCTCTCGAGGTCGCTTTCACGCTTGCACTCAACGACCATCCTGAGTTTGGGGGAATAGAGCTGTCGCTCAGGGATTTCAGGGTTCCCGCTTCTTGCCAGGCGGGCGAGAACCAGGGCTCCCCCTCGTCTGAAGCCAAGGTTCAGGAAGCTGCCCGCAGCTGATTCGTGTTCCGATCGGCGCGGAATCTGAGCAACGCGGCAATATTTCCGATCTTATCGAGGGTTTCATCCCGCGGAAGCAAGACGACGCTCAAATTCTTGCGTACGGCAATGGGCACTAAGGCTTCGCAAACGTCCTCCAGCTGACGAGTGGCACGGCCGCATACCGGGCAATAGCGTACGACGTGCGAATCGAGGTGCCTGCAGTTCGTACATTCCACCGCCCGCGCGGAATAATCCTGCGCCATGAGCAGAGTGTCGACCTCTCCCTGTTCCATGGCACGCAGCACGCGACGTAACCCTGTAACCCCGCGTCCATTGGCCCGCGCCTCATCGAGCGTCTCCCCCAAAAGAGAGTAATGATGCTTGCGCAAAGTGCCCTGGGCGACGCGCAGAGCCTCGCAGGCGGCACGCTCGTCGGACAGCGCTGTGATTTCGCCGGAAAACTGTCCCAACTTCTTTTTCGCGACGTCGGGATGCAGCTGCGCCTGCAGATCCGGCCAGTTCAGGTCGTTGCAGCCGAAAACGATGGCGTCAAACTGCCTGCGCTGCGCTCCATTCTTCAGGAACTCTGCCAGCTCGCGAAAGTGCTTTCGGACCTCGTCTTCCTTGTGACGCTGAGCGTGTCCGGCGTCGTATCCTCCAAAGCCATCGCTGCGCCCGTGTCGAGGCACGGGATTGGTGATCGACAACTGCTGCCTGGTTTCGCCGAACTCCAGTTCTAGAACGCGGGCATTTTGCCGGTCTGCTAGTGCAACCCATAGTTTGGGGTACTCAGAAAACAGTGCGGCCAACGGTTTCAAGTGAAAGCGACGATTTACAAACAGGCGCGTCGAAAATGAGACTTGGGGCACATCGAACTCGCGCCAGATTCCCCGGTCCGAACAGCTGAACAGCACCTTTGCAAACCTCTCGTTTCCGTGAAGAGCCTCGGCGATTCGCAGGATCCGGTGCAGATCTTGAACGACCTCTTGATTTCGCGCATTGAGTTCCAGTTCTTGGATTGTCTTGCGCACCAAGTCCTTGGCTTGAATTGCCTCCTCACGGTGCGACTTATCCTGCGGTATGCCGGGCTGAAAGTAAAAACTGATGGCAAATTCGTTCCCGCGGCATTCGAAGTCGGCAAGTTGGCGCAAGTCTTCCCGAGTAAGCATGAGGCACCTCGTTTTAACGTGTTTCTTGCAGCTGTCGTTTTTGGAAGGGGTTGTTTCTAGCGAAGCCGTTTCGCAGCCTCTCGCGGGCTCGCGCAATCGATTGCTCAATCTCTTCGCGATTACGATCGGTGATGGCGGCGATTTCCTCGACCGTAAAGCCTTCCATTGCGTGCAGGACGAAGGTTTCGCGATCTTGTGGGGCGGCGCCCGCCAGGGCCAGCTGCACCAGCGCGACCATTTCGTCGGTGTAGGCGACCTCTTCGGGCGTAGGCGCAGCGCGGTCCGGAATGCCGCTTTCGTTGGTCATGGCCTCGTCGGGCTGATGATACTGCAGGCGGGCCTCGTCGCTGGCGCGCTCTCTGCGCCGTTGGCGAATGCCTCGGAGTTCGATTTCCGTTTCGCTCTGCGAACGCCCCGCCACGAAATCGTCGATGGCACGAATGGCCAAACGATAGAGCCAGGGTTCGATTCCGATACGGTCTGGTTTCTCTACTTTCTCGTCAAGCGCATCGGCTACCGCTTGGTCGACAATTTCCTCGGCCCTAATCGAATCCGACTCGATGTCACCGGAACTCTCGCGAAAGTAAAGTTCACGCTCCACGAATAAGTGCAGTCTCCGAAAGTTTGCATTCACATAGGTGCGCACGTCTTCCGGGGTGGCCGTAAGCGGCGGAACCGAAGCAACGGTTTGCTCGAAGGGAACCTGCGCCAGCGGCCGGCCCTGCTCGGTTCGGCGACGTCGCCATTTGTGCGAATTGCGGAGCAGTTCCTTGTGCTTGCCGATCTGGCCCAACAAACTTTCGTACGCGGCTTTGATGGCAGCGGTCGCACTCGATGCCGTCTCCTGAGCGGCCATCTGCCCTGAGGGCAGGCGCAAGTTCAGAGAGACAACGGTTCCTTCCCTCGAGGAGTTCTGCTCGACTGAGCCTTTGAGGTGCACCAGCTCAGGCCGGAAGACTTGCAGCCGTTTCCTTGCCTTCTCTGTTCCATGCTGGATTTCTCGGTCGATGTCGGGGGTTCGCGGAAGTCTGTAGCTAAAATGCACATTCATGCTCGCCTCGGATCGGGAGAAGGTCCCGTGAAGCTTTTGCTACCTGGCGATTCTACACCTGCTCGTAAGCCGGGGAACAAAATTCGCGTTTTGACTCGTCACATTTCAGTAATTCTTTCCCGAAACGTACGGGCATTTCCGGTGCCAAATTGCGACCCCCACGAGCAACTTGCCGCGCCCAGCGCGTCTCTAACACTCGGGTGCGCAAATGTTGCAAATGTCATGAGGTCATCCTGGGCCTGTCGGTCTTGACGGCGTCCTTGCTGGGAACGTCGTGTGGCGGGCGCAGCGTTCCACCAGCCACGGGGAAGATTCCGGTTGTGGCGCATGTGTTTGTGTTGGTGGAAGAGAACCACTCCTTTGAACAGGTGATCGGCAATTCGGCCATGCCGTACACCAATGGCTTGGCGCAAAACTACGCCTTGGCGACGCAGTACTTCGCGAACCGCCATAATTCGCTGCCAAACTATTTCATGTTGACGGTTGGAGACCTGGTTACAACCAATGATCTTTTCACGGGCACGGTGAGCTCCGACAATGTAGCCCGCGCCGTCACGGCAGCCGGGAAAAGCTGGAAAATCTACGCCGAAAGCTTGCCCCAGCCGGGGTTCACCGGATCGGCGGGCGCTCCCTATGCCAGAGACCACAACCCCTTTGCGTATTTCGACGACGTACTCAATAGTCCCTCCCAAGCTGCGAGCATTGTCCCCATTACCCAGCTTGCCACAGACTTGCAGAACGGAACGTTGCCGGACTACGCGATGATTGTTCCCAATCTCGCCAATGATGGACATGACTGTCCGGCGCAGGCGGGAAATTGCAGTGACACGCAAAAACTTTCCACCGTTGACGGTTGGATAAAGAACAATGTGGGGCCGCTCATCAACAGCTCGGCATTTCAAGATTCCGTGCTGATCTACACGTGGGACGAGAGCGATGTCAACGACATGGCCAACGGAGGGGGGCATATCGCGACCATTCTGATAGGCCCCAAAGTCCGCTCAGGGTTTCAGTCGACCAGCACCTATCAACATCAGAGCGGGCTGAAGCTTACCATGCAGCTGCTCGGCATCACTGATTTTCCCGGAGCTGCGGCAAGCGCGCCCGATATGAGTGAGTTCTTTTGAGCCAATGAGGGTGAGTGCTAGCCCGCGAAATACACAGTGTGGGCCCCTAGACCGCAACCGTCACCGAGGTTTCGGTCCTTAATACCGGCCGGTACATCGTGTCACGTTCTACGGGCTCGCGGCCCGCTTCCCGGATGAGACGCACGAGTTCCTGGCGCCGCATGCCTTGAGGAGTCGTTGCTCCGGCATCGTGATAGATCTTCTCTTCGATCACGGTTCCATCCAAGTCATCCGCCCCAAATCGCAGAGCGATTTGCGCGATTTTCGGGGTCAGCATCTGCCAATACGCCTTAATGTGCGGGAAGTTGTCGAGCACCAGCCGGCTCACCGCGATCTGCTTGATATCAAGCATGCCGGTTGTGCGCGGCAGATGTTCGAGGGGAGTGTTGTCTGGATGAAACGCTAATGGGATGAATGTCTGGAACCCGCTCGTCTCGTCCTGCAATGCCCGCAGCTTCAAGAGGTGATCCACGCGATCCTCGTCGTTTTCCACGTGGCCATAGAGCATCGTGGCATTCGACTTCAGACCGATCTGATGGGCCATGCGGGCCGTGTCCAGCCACTGATCACCGTCAATCTTGTGGTCGCAAATGATGTGGCGAACACGATCGGCAAAAATCTCTGCGCCGCCGCCGGGAAGGGAGTCCACGCCCGCCTGCTTGAGCTCTCGCAAGGTTTCTGCAATGGAAAGCTTTGCGCGCTTTGCGAGATAGGCGACTTCGACCATGGTGAAAGCTTTCAGGTGCACCTGGGGAAAACGCTGCTTCAAGCCGGAAACGAGGTCGAGGAAATATTGGAATGGCAGGTCGGGATGGAGCCCTCCGACAATGTGAAACTCAGTAACCGCTTCGGTGTAACCAGACGCAGCCGTTTGGAATGCTTCTTCGAGGGCCATGGTGTAGGCGCCCGGAGCGTCCTTCTTTCGGCCAAACGCGCACAGCCGGCAGGCCGCGATGCAAACATTCGTCGGATTGATGTGCCGGTTGACGTTGAAATAGGTCCGATTCCCGTGTAGCCGCTCGCGCACGTAATTTGCAAGCCAGCCCACTGCAAGAATGTCAGTGGTTTGATAGAGCAGCAGTGCGTCTTCACCGCTCAGTCGAGCCGCTCCTAGGACCTTGTCGTGGATCGAGGCCAGGCGCGGATCGTCGGTTTGAAAGCAATGTCCCACTGACATCGATCATACAAGCCGGGCGTGCCAGTGGCTAGTCATCGGGGGTGGCCGCTCCGGGGGCGCCTCTAGCCCAGCTCCATGTCCCCTAAAAAGGAATGCGCAGTTTCTCCCGGGGAAGCCATCTGACCGAAGCAACAAGCCGGTTCGGGCGACTCACTCCCGAAACAGCAGCGGCACGAGGCTTGTCAGATTTCGCCGCCACACCATCCAGGTGTGCATTCCCGGAGTTTCAATATCGGTATATTGGACGCCTTTGTCTTTGAGCCACGACTTGAACTGACGATTGATCTGAACCAGCCGATCTTCCGTGCCGCAGGCAATCCAAAGCAGTTTGAGTCTCTTATTGGAGTTTGCGTCTGTGCCGGGAAACTCGGTTGCGAAATCACGATTGTCGATTCCGCCTGAGCTGAAGGCGCCGATCCACGCGAATTGGTCCTGGTGGTTCAGTCCCGTGAACAACGATTCGGCGCCCCCCATCGAGAGGCCTGCAATCGCGCGGGAATCCCGGTCTTTTTTGACCCGATAAGACTGTTCAATTTGCGGAACCACCTCTCCCAGAAGAATGTCGGTAAACTTCGTGAAATTACTCCACGAGAGCTCCTTGTCCTGCCAGGACGTCCAGCCCCGGCGAATCACTTCCATATCACCGTAACCCAGCGGCATGACCACAATCATGGGCTTAGCCTTGCCTTGCTGAATGAGGTTGTCAAGGATCACGTTGGCGCGCCCGACTGCAGTCCACCCGCTCGCGTCGTCGCTGAAACCGTGCAGCAGATACAGCACCGGATACTTCTGGTTCCCGCTGGCGTCGTAGTTTGGCGGCGTATAGACAAAGAAATCGCGATTGTCGTTGGCGATCTTTGAATGGAAGAAATGATGATGGAGTTCACCATGGGGGATGTCGTTCACCTCCCAAGATGCTGTACCCGGTCCTGGGATCTCGACCGCGCTCTGGGTGAACAGAAGATTCGGCTTCCTCAGCTGATTAGAAGGATCAATCAGGGGCTGACCATCTTGAACGATGGAATATCCGTAAATATCCGGATCGTAGGGCCCGAGCGTCACCGTCCACGTGCCCTTATCGTCTTTTTGCATCGCGAACGGATGGGGTTGTCCTTCGAGGGTGATCTCGACCTTGGCAGCGTTAGGAGCATGGAACCGGAAGGTCACCCGCCCGTCTTTTTGGAGTTCCGGAGAGACGATGGATGGCAGAGATTGGGCCAGCGCCAAAACGGAGAGGGAAACAAAGGGGATGAGCACTGCAAGGTACCTTCTCATGAGGCCTCCGAAAACCAACTCAGATTGTATGTTTGTGCAGAAGATCCAGCGCAACGAAAACGAAGAAGACGACAGCAATGACACCGTTCATGGTGAAAAACGCAGCATTGAGTTTGCTCAAGTCATCTTTCGAAACCAGGGAATGCTCGTAGCCGATCAATAGTAGAACCACTCCCACTCCGGTGATTGCGATCGGTCCGAGCGCAAAGGCCCAGACCAGAAGCAGGAGTAGCGTCATCATGAGCGCATGGAACAGGCGTGCGATCCAAAGTGACTTAGCCACCCCGAAGTATCTCGGAATAGAATGTAACCCCGCGCTGCGATCGAACTCCACATCCTGGCAGGCGTAGAGCACATCAAAACCAGCGACCCAGAACGTGACTGCGGCCGTTAAAAGCAGGATCCTCGCGTCGAGCGACCCTCGCACCGCAATCCATGCCGCGGCCGGCGCAATTCCCAGCGCGAATCCCAGAACGACATGCGACCAGCGCGTGAACCGCTTGGTATAGGAATAGACGAGCAGCACAGCCAGAGCAAGGGGAGATAGCAGGAATGCGAGCCGGTTCAACTCCCATGCGGCCAGCAGAAACACGCCCGCAGAAAACAGCACGAAGGTACGGACAAACCCATGCGTCAGAATTCCTGCGGGAAGCGCCCGCGCCTGGGTGCGGGGGTTCAGAGCATCAATGCTCGCGTCTGCCAGGCGGTTGAACGACATCGCGGCGGACCGTGCGGCCACCATTGCGACGACGATCCACAGCAATTGACGAAGGCTTGGCACCCCGCCAGCTGCGAGCATGGCCCCGCAAAGAGCAAACGGGAGGGCAAACACCGAGTGCTCCCATTTGATCATTTCAAGAGTGGTCGTGAGATTCTTGAGCAGCGGCACGCAGGTATTTTAAAAGAAAAGCCGGGCGAAGAGCCCGGCTGGGATGGCCATGGCCGGCTGGTTACTTTACGAGATTTTGCCCGGCGATCACGAGCTTGTTATCCACGCTGAACACGTTCGGAACCGACTTGGCTTGAGTCTCGGCAATCTGCTTATCCATCTGACTGTCGACCACTCCGTAGAGCGTGACGTGTCCATTTTCCACGACAATTCGGATGGGGGCCTGGGGATCATTGGCGTACCGGGTCAGCGCAGGATTCCCGTAGATCGCACGTGCGACACGGATACGAATGTCATCATCCATGGGAGAGACGGGCAAGACGTTGATATTGTCGACGACATCTTTGACCCCGGGGGTGGTTGCGATGAGCGACAGCGCCGAATCTCTTGCCGGATAGTCGCGTACGTCTCCCTGCACGGTCACAACACCGTTCTGCACATTGAGCCCGAGGGCGTTAAAAGCGATGCCGTAGCCGATACGGTCATAGCGCAGTTTGTCGGCGAGTTGCTGCTGAAGCTGCTGGTCAGGGACGTTGCCCTCGACTTCGACATGATTGCGGACCCCGGACACGTGGTCCAGTTTGTCCACTTTTTTACCGACATCAAGCTTGTCGATAAACAGCTTGACCGTGCCCTGGAGCGTGGCGATGCCATCGTCGGTCGAAGCCGTGACTCCTCGCCACTTATCTTTGGACTGCAGTAGTTTTGTAACTTCCTGTTGAATCTGCTGATCGTAACGGCCAGTGCCCACATTGGAATTCTGTGCCCAAACCGAAACGCTGAACAAAACCGCCGTCGTTATCCATAAACCGCTCTTCATTCCGACCACCTGCCTTTCCCTTGCACCATTGCAGATTGGAGCAAGCAATGAAGGGTTGTATCTGGTGTGAATGCCTGGGTTCGACTCAGTAGCCCTCGGCCCCGACCAGCGGGACGAAACGGCAGCCTTCTACGGTTTCCCGGGTAATTTGCCCTGCATTTCTGCGGATCAATTGCAGTTCTTGCGCGTGCGGGGGGCCGATGGGAATCACCATTCTTCCCCCCTCCCCGAGTTGCTCGACCAGGCTTTTTGGCAGGGAAGGAGCCGCCGCAGAAACCAGGATGACGTCGTAGGGCGCGTAGTCGGGCCAACCTTGGCTGCCGTCTCGCACCGAAATCGTGATGTTTTCAAGTCCCATCTCTGCGAGAGTCCTCTGGGCTGTTTCGGCGAGTTTGGCATGTCGCTCCACTGAATAGACTTGCCGTGCCAATCGAGCCAGCAGAGCTGTTTGGAATCCTGAACCTGTTCCCACTTCCAGCACAGACTCGGAACCGGTTAGCGCCAACGCCTGCAAGGATACGGCGATGATGAATGGCTGAGAGATGGTTTGTTCCGCTCCGATCGGAAGCGGATGGTCGGCATAGGCGTGCGCCTGGGATTCGGGAGGAACGAATTCATGCCGCGGCACCGCCAGCATGGCATCGAGAACCCGTTGATCGTGAATTCCACGTGCGCGGAGTTGCTGCTCGACCATCGCCCTCCGCTCCCCCGCGTGGGCGTCTGAAGCGCTCCCTTTCATGCTGGAATCTGTGATGTGCGGCGGTAAAGCAAGTTGTATCTAGCGCTTTCGCCGGCGGATTTTGACATCGAAGCTCACGATACCGTTCTGGTCGCGGATGGCGACGATCGAAACGTTTCTGGAGACGAAGTACTCGGCTCGGATGACCTGCTGCGAGGTCTGGGCAACGTCGGTGGTGAAGGTGACCGTCAGGTTGTCCTTGACCTGCTGCTCGATGGTTACCGCTGGTCCCACTTGCGTGGTCGACGTTTCGGTCGCGAGACCTTGTGGATCGATCTTGATTCTGCTGTTTCCAAACAGCCGCTGGGCGCGATTGCTGAGTGTGGCGTTCAGAGCCGCGCTCAGCATGGCGCTGGACGCTTGCTGGCTGAAGGCCGACTGATTGCTTTGTTGCATGGCGGCGGATTCTTCGGTGGTCTGCCCAAAGGCCAGCAGGCCAATGGTGTCGTTGGTCGGCAAGGGCGGTTCGGACCGGTAATTCAACTTGGGGTGGTCGGCCGGACCAGTGATGGAAAGGGTGATGTCGTAGTCTCGCACCCGGGTGGTAGCTTCGAAGTCGACCACGGGAACCGTGGATGCCGCATTGCTAGCGCTGGGTGTCCCGAATGTGATGCCGCCTCGTTCAAGGCGGTACTTGGTGCCGTTAAAATACGCCTCTCCTTCAAACACATCGGCGCGCCCGAGCAGCACCGGCTTGGCAGCATTGCCGCGTACCCGCAGGTCGGCGTCCCCCCGCAGCCGAAGCACGCTGGTTTGCATCTGCAAATCAGGGGCAGTCACTACGTGCAGATCCAACCGTATGTTGTTCAAAACCGGATCGGTCTGAGGCAAGCTCGAAGCTTGAATGCTTCGCGTCAGGTAACCCCCAAAATCGAAGCCCGGCGTCACGCTGAGTTTGTTCACCGTAATGTCGCCGGAGAGCAGCGATCCGCTCGTACTGCCGGTCCAGCGCAAGGAAGCTGTTGCCGTCGAACTCACCCCAGGCGGATACCGCAAGCGCACCGAATCCGCATTGGCCTTGAGATCGAAATTGACCTGCCGCCCGTTCAATTGAGCGTTGCCGGTGAAGCTGACCGTGCCTCCGCCCGTCCTTCCGGTGAGTTTCTCGATCGTGACTTGATTCTGGCTGAAGGTCAGCGTGCCGTTTAGTTCGCTCAGCGCGCTCGGCAGGTTGATGTCCGCGATGGCGCCATTTTCAACCTGCAGAGATCCGCGAACGATGGGCGAGTTGAGAGTGCCGGTCATCGAAACCTGGCCCGATACCACTCCCGAGCCAGTGAGGTCGGGGTCGTAGGTTTGCACGAGACGCATGCCAACCTGCCCCTGGCCGCGGAGGTTGAGCTGCTGTTCGCCGCCAAGCTCCATGCTGCCGGTCACGGCGAGGTCGGTATCGTCGCCCGTGAGGTGAAGGCTATTGACATGAAGTGTCCGCTGATCGAGGGCAAAGCTTAACGGCCCATTGTTGCGAATCTTGATCTTCTCCACCTCGGCGTAAACATCGGTGAGGGTTCCGGTCAAGGTGAGGCGTTGCGGGTCCCGCAAGGGCCCCTCGAGAACCACGTCTCCAGCGACCGCCGAGTGTCCCGTGACATGGCCATGGAGGTAACTTGCGAGCAAGGAATCGATATCCAGGTGGGTGAAGTGAAAGGCGATGTGCGCGGGCCACAGTTCGCGAAGTTTGACATTCCCCCCGATCGCGAGTTCCGATTGCCCGGACTCGGAGTGCCCGGTAATTTGCAAATCAGGGCCGTGGGTCACGGCATTGATCACGTAGCCGCCTGCCAGTTCATTGTTGAAGGTGACATTTCGCAGGCGCAACTGTGCATTCACCTGCGGCCGATCGAGAGAACCTGATGCCTTGGCAGAAAAGTCCATTACCCCGGCAACCTTAACGCGCGTGCGGGCGAGAGGGGCGAGTTCGGAAAGGTCGAAATTCTTTCCCGTAATATCGCCGTCAAAGGTTTTCGCGGAAAGGTCATACCAGCCTTTTCCGGAGACTTCAAGCCGCCTTCTTTGAATTTCAAAGTTTTGCAAAGCGGCTCGATTGTCGGCCAAAGAGAAAGACGCGGTCAACCGGTCAAACTCGTATTCGTGAATAGCGCCGTTTGCCCAGGCGACCGAGCCTTGTGCTTCCGGCCGGGAGACAGTTCCATTCAGGTTCAATCGCGCATTGACTTTGCCTTTTGCTCCAATGTGCTCGCGCGAGAATGTTTCGAGATCACCTGCCTCGAAGCTGTCGAGGCGTGCATTCAACCGAATCGGGCTGCCGCGACCGGTGTCCCAGTGATCCAGGCCAACGCTTCCGTCGAGATGAAGAGTTGCACCTGCTTGGCGAAACAACGCATTGTGCAGCGTGAGGTCGCCCGCCGAAAGTTGAATCTCGGTCGACAGCGAATCCCAATGTACAGCTCTGGCTGGATGACTATCGCGTGAAAGCTCGGTTTCGAAGTTGTGCAGCTGCAGGTTTCCCTTGACGATGGGGCTGTCCATGCGTCCGGTGACCAATCCATTGAAGGCGGAGTGGCCTGTCAAAGTGACAGGAGTTCCTCGGGGAAAGACCTTGGAGATGAGAGTCGCCCACTCGCCGACATTGTCGCTCGCCACCGATACACGCAACCCGCTGTCGTTCGACAGCGTGCCCGAAGCGCGTAGCTGGGTGGCGGGAGTACTGGCGCTCAGATCATGGATATCGAGCCGCGCAGGGCGAACTCGATAGCTGAATTGCGTCGCGGCAGTGACCGGTAGTTGTCCCAGGGAAACATGGGACGGGCGCGTAAGGGAAAGCGAAGAGCTGAGCTCCGCATTCTGAATGGATTCTCTCCAGCGAATTTCAGAACTTGTAGTGAGGGATCCGGCAAGCCGCAACGACTTCAGCTCGCCGAACCGCGTCCCCAGGCTAGCAAGCAACTCCGCCAGTGAAATATCTCTCGCCTTAATCATCGCGGTGCCACGCTGAGGCGCAGGTTTGGCCGAGGCCGGTTGCTCCGCAGCGTTCCAGTTGCTGACCTCCATTTCCGAGTTGAAGGTCCCGCCGAGAGCTCGCCCCTGGACTTGGGTCACGGAAATCTTCACTGGATCTACGGCAAACTTCCCCGCAGCCGCCAGGTCCCTGGTATTGAGGTTGGGATCGGTCCAACCGCCGTCTTTCAGGTCGAAGTCGCCAGCGCTGCGATAGGCATGATCGGACCACGTCGCTGAACCCCTCAGGTGGAGTTTCCCCGCGGCGGTGCGAGGTTGGCGCAGGGTTGAGGAAAGCTGTTGGAGATCCAAGATGAGGTCGTAGATGCCTTGGAACGAGGGATGGCGAAAATCTGATAGGGTCCCGCCGCCTTCGAGTCGGGAGCCTTCCGAAGTGGCCGTAAGCGAGCGGAGTTGGATTTCATCGTGTCCGATGCTGAAATGTGTTTCCGCCGCCCAAGAGAACGGCCGATAACCCGCCAGCTGAGTTTCGGCGCGCCCAACCGAAATCTCTCCCGAGTAGCGGCGATGGAGAAAGGAATAGTCAAGATGTGCTTCCACATCATTCGAGATGAACTCGACCGGAATGCGCTGTTCATCAAGAAACAACTCGCCTTGGCGCATCTCGAGGCGGTGCACCGAGATGGCGAACATTTGATCAAAGCTCGCTCCCGGCGGCTGTGGGGGCGAGGGTTGGTTGGTGGTGCCATCCGGGTAGTAGATGAAGTGAACAACCGGATGAGTCAGCGTCAGTCTGTCGAACGCCATGCGCACACCGAGCACGGCGCTCAGATCCACAATGGCGCTCATGCTGTCCACATGCGCCAGGGGGCGCTCCCCCGGGCCCTCCCGGCCGTGGATGGTTAAATCACGAACCTCAACTTCAAAGCGAAGCGGGACGACATGAAAACTCCCAATCTCGACTTTCCCCCCGGTTGCATGTTCGAGTGCGGCCACCAGGCGTCGCCGAACCATCTGCTGGAAGGAATTGGTGGTGACGAACCAAAGCAGCGACGACAGCAGCAGGAGAAAGCTGAGGAAGATCAATAGAGAATATCGACCAATTCGTCGGATGACTCGGAAGATCCTCATTTCTTCTGATCCCCCGTCGGCGGAGCGAATATCCGAATCCGCGCTCCCGTTCGCAAGGCTTCCAGCCATGAGTCCAGAGACTCGTTCATTCGTTGCTGGATGAGCAATTCACGGATTGCGGGCTCGGACTCCTCGAGGCCAGGATGTGATCCGGGTGGCAATTTGGGCAAGATTTGCTGCTGGTAATAGTTCCCCACCGACTCGGCATCGACCTGAATGGAAGGGCGCAAACGGAGGTCAATCAGCCGAAGCTGGTTGAGTTCAGTCTGGATATGACTCTTAATGCTCGTCTCGCTGATTCCGTAGGTGACGAGCGCAGCGCTCCAGGATTCCGGGCTCCCGTAGCCTGTCTTGAAAGTCTGGAATGCCTGCTCCACTGCAGCCGCATCGACGGGTTTGAAATCTGCGGAGTGCATTTGCTCCCGGAGAAGCTGCTGATCGATCAAACGGTTGAGCGCGGCCTTCTCATCTTCCGGCGAAATGTCAGTGAGGGGCCGTTTCGCGGAAAAGTATTCGTAGCGCAACTCTTCCTCAACGTCGCTCGCAAGCAGTGGCTCTCCATTCACGGTGGCAGCGAGTCGATCCAAAATCTCGCTCGATCGCCCGAGGGTCGGGGCGATGAGAAAGAACACGGCAATGGCGAATCGACTTAGCATCAGAAGGTTTGTCCAATACTGAAATAGATATTGAACGGACTGGCTCGCCTGGTCTTGTCAAACTTGTAAACGGGATTTTGTTGGGCGTCGAGTACCGGATGGCCTTGGCTGTCGAGAACAGGAACGAACCCAGGGAAAGCCGTTGGATTCAGGTTGTAGCCGAAATCGAAGCGAACTGGGCCGACCGGGGTTTTGTATCGGACTCCCAACCCGATGGCGTGCGACGTGTAGTTGTAATTACAGCGAGCGGCACCCGTTGCCGGATGCGTGGCAGTCCCCGGGTTATAGATCTGATTGGGTTGATCCGTGCAGTAGCCGATGGCTTGATGCCACCGCAGAAGCCCCGTCAGCATGTGAGATCCATCCGTGAACACGTTCCCCATGTCGTGAAATACCGCAAAGCTCATGTTGGTTCCCACAAACGGCAATGTCGGTGGGGGAAACCGCAATTCAAAGTTGTTCAGGAACAGTGCCGAACCGCCGATGGGGAAGCCGCTCAGTGGGTCGCGTGGTCCTGCCTGGTTGAGACCGAATCCGCGATGTGAGTTTCCGCCACCCATGTAGAACCTTTCGGGAAGTGGAATGGTGTTTGAAGGCGGGGGCTCTCCGGGTTGATTGATGGTAGTTGATCCGAAGGGGGTCTCCAGCCCAATGCGTATGGACCTGGCGAAAACCAGCTGTCGGGTGCGCTTTCCAAAGGGATGGTAAGTAGCCTGCTGTACCAGAATGCGGCTGAAATCCGCCTGCGACCCGAAGTAACTGGCCGCTACCCCCGCGTCTACCGTGAAATAGCTTCCGCGGACTGTATCGAGATCATTGTCCCTTTTGTTGCGAATGTACCCAAACCCCGGTTCTCCCAGTCGTACTGGCTGCGACAGGATGGGAAGCTGCTCGGGTGAGAGCGTAGGGACGATGTCGGTAGCCTTCACCAAGCGGTAGTTAAACCGGTAGTCGATGGTGCTGAACTTGTTGAGGATCTGACCAGCCTGCACGGTTCCTTCGAGCCGTTGCGAGGTGAACGTGTTCACGTCCAGGGTGTGATCGAAGAAGGCGGTGAAAGTCAGCTTCAGATTCGGGTTATTAAACCATCGCGGGGCTTCATAGCTGAGGAGCCCGCGTTGCTGCAACTTGCCGACGCGCGAGGCAAATGTGATGGTGTGGTCGCGACCAAGGAAGTTCAGTCTGCTCACATCAAAGGAGCCGAGCGGACTGAATCCCGCTCCTCCCAGCGGTTGTTTGTTGTTGCCGGTCGACTGGCCGGTTTGAAATTCAAATCCACCGCCGTAGTTGAAGGTATAGCGCTTGGCTTCGCGGACCTGCACCAGGATATTTTTCCGTGGTTGAGTTCCGTCTGGGTCCTGAACCGCCGTATCCACCTGGCTGAAGATTCCGAGGTCATACAATCTTTGCTGGGTCTCGAGCATATTGGCCTGGCTTAGCGGATCCCCGGGTTTCATCTGCAGTTCCCGATTGATCACATGAGGCTGCGTGAACTCGCTGCCCGACACGAGCACCTGGTCGACATAGACCCTTTCCCCCTCGGTAATCCGAAACTCAACGTCCATGCGGTGGTCGGCGGCTGGCGTGGCCTTCGCTTGAAAGCTGGCATTGGGGAAACCGTGATTGAAGTAGTAATTCAAAACAATGTCGCGATCCTGGGCGACATTCGAATCGGAGAAAGGCTGGCCGCTTTGCGTGTTCAGAGGGGGAAACGAATCAGCGCTCTGGGTTGTGTTCCCCGTGATCTCGAATTTTCCCACAAGCGTCTGCGGGCCCTCGTCCACGTGGAGAAAGACCGCAATTTGATTGTTCCCATGGTAATCGTCCTTTACTTCGGGGTTGATCGCCACCTCGGCAAAACCGTTGGCCTTGTATTTGTTCTCGATGTCGCGAACGTCGCTGCGGAGCAACGCTTCGCTGTAACGGCCGTGCCTGAGGAGAACGCTCCGTGCCTGTACTTGCATGTTGGGCAGAAAGTCCTCGCTGCGGAAATACTTGTTTCCCGTGATTTCGACCCGCACGACCTTATGCCTCTCGCCCGGATTGATGTCATAAATGACCCGGGAAATGTTTTTTTCCGAGTCCGATTCCCGGCGCAGTTCGACTGTGGCTTCAAAATATCCGCGAGATTCCATGTAACTCAGAAGGTTGCGGCGTCCTTCGGTCAGCAGGTCATCGTCGAGGGCGTTCTCTTCATATACAGGGATGCTGCGGCGAATGGTGGACTTGCTCATGCGAAAGCCGCGCACCTCGATAAAGACAATCGGTCCAGCGTCAATCCGGAAGGTGTAATCGACAGTGTTCGTCACCGGCTGAAACTTCGTGGATGCAATCTCGACCTGGGCAAGCCAGCGATCGTTCTTCTGATACCGCTTGCGTATTCGTTCGATTGCATTCGAGGTGGTCTGGGCGGTGACAGTGTCTCCGGGATGGATGTGGCCGATGTCGGCGATCTGGCCCTTTGAATACTGCGTGTGGCCCTCTACCCGAACCTCGCCCACCACGGCCTGGGGACCGGGCTCAATGTGGAAGGTGATCGCCGCCTGCTGCGTCAACGGGTCTTGTTTATCGGAGTGTGTGACTGAGCTCTTGTAATAGCCGTTCTGCTGAAGCAGGTGCTGGATATTTTGCTGAGCTCGGTCCAGTTTTTCAGATGTGAAAAGCTCTCCCAGTTGCAGCTTCGAGGCGTTTACGATTTGCGCGTCACCGGGGGGCGAAGGAGCATTTTCCACGCCGACCCGTCCGACGAAAAAATTAGGGCTGTTGATAAATTTCACCGAAGCGGTCCCGTCAAGACCCGGTTCGCACTCTGCCCTCAGATCGGAGTAACGGCCCGTGGCATAGAGCGAACGTAAAGCCTGCTGAAGAGCGGAGCGGTCCAGGGGTTCCCCAATCCGGAGACCGGTCAGGCTTTCCAGCATTTGCTGGTCAGGGCCGTTGGCGTTGGGGATTTCGATCTTCCCGATCTTCTGTCCAAAACAGCTGGACGTACTGGCCCCCGGCATTTGGGCCAGCAAGACGCTCCCCGGCGCCGCTCCGAAACTCGGTGCAGCCAGCCAAAGAACGATCCATCGAAGGGTCGGTCCCCCTATTCGCAAACGCTCTCCTACACGAGATTCGAGCAGGCTGAAAGGTTCAATGCCTCAACGGCGGCACCTGCGCGCAACCCGCAGCTACCGCCCTTATAATAAATGTCGCGCAGAGGCAAAGCAGAATAGACACGTTGGTCCCTGGGCCTGCGGCTCCCTTTCCAATGGAACCCCAATTCGAGGAGAGATATTCGCGGCAAATGCTTTTCGCTCCCCTTGGCGAGGAGGGGCAACGTAAGCTCCGGGCTTCCCGGGTGGCGATCATTGGCTGCGGAGCCACCGGCTCGAGCTTGGCATCCCTTCTAGCGCGTGCCGGCCTGGGTTCCCTGCGGATCATCGACCGCGACTTCGTAGAGCCCAGCAATCTGCAACGGCAAAACTTGTTCGATGAAAAGGATGCTGCCGAGTCCACCCCGAAAGCACTTGCCGCGGCTCTCAAGATCGCTTCCTTCAATTCCGAAGTTGTGGTCGGAGCGCAGGTGGCGGACCTTCGTCCCGAGAATGCCAACACCCTGCTAGGCGGAGTCGATCTTCTGCTCGATGGCACCGACAACTTCGAAACCCGCTATCTGATCAACGACTATGCGGTGAAGAACTCCCTCCCCTGGATCTACGCCTCGGCGGTGGGCAGCTACGGGGTCACCATGAACATCCAGCCGGGAGAGACTGCGTGCCTGACCTGCATCTTTCCGGAAGCTCCCCTGGGAGCCCTCGAAACCTGTGATACCGCGGGGATTCTGAACTCGGCTGTAAACCTCATAGCCTCAGTGGCTGCGACCGAAGCCATCAAAATTCTGATCGGTGCAACCCACAGCCTTCGCCGGAGCGTGCTTTCCTATGATGTGTGGCGAAATCAGCGGGCCGAAATTTCAGCTGCCCTCCCTCGAGGAGACTGCCAGACCTGTGGGCGAAGGGAATTCCCTCACCTCGCGGGCGAGGGCAGGCCCCACATCACCTTGTGCGGCCGGAACTCAGTGCAGATCCACGAACATTCCCGGCCAATTGATCTCGTCGAGATGGGCGAGCGCCTCGCCCCCCATGGCCAGGTTCGGCAAAACAGCGCCATGCTGAAGTTCCAGAAAGATCCCTTCGAGTTGACCCTGTTTCCCGATGGCAGGGCGATTATCAAGGGAACTACGGACCCCGCCATTGCACGTAGTCTGTACGCCCGCTATATCGGCAACTGACAGGCGTCTTTCAGGGCAAGGCGTGAAGGCGCTCGGGTGCAATTCTCCTTCGTGTTAAACGCAATCTTTTGCAGCCTCAGCAGATCCTGACACTTGACCTGCCGAAGGCTGCCTAAACAAAAGGGTGACACCGGCAAGAGTCTCGGAATGGGCACTCCTCTCGACTGGCCCGAGAACTGCAGGCCTAGAGTTCAGCAGTGTTTCTCTCCAGGAGGGTAGGATGCGAGTATTTTTCCTTTGCGCGACCTTGCTATTTGCGGGTGTCGCGTTTGCTCAGAGACCGATTGAGGTTTACGGCCCCGCATATGGCCCGTATGTACCGCTCGTTACAACGCCGCAGGTATCGCTCTCGACGATATCCCCCAATCCCGCAGGTGCTCGCAACGCCACCTATGGGCTGGTTGCCGGTGCGCGGAACTCAACCTTAGAAATCGTCAATGGCAACACCAGTTCCACCTTCACCGAGCCGGTGTGGTACCAGGGCGGGGGAGCGCCACTCATTTCCCCTGAAGTTTCTCTTCACGTGCGCGAAATAGGCGGCGGAGAGCGCATGATGCACCACATGCCCGCGATGGGCGGGCCCGGAGTGCCGGAGCATGCTGCAGGTGCTCACGCCTGGACCTACTGGGGTGCAGCAGAAATGGCGAGCCCAGTCGAAGCCGCCGCTGGGGCAAAGACCCTGCGCAAGGCCACGCGGACAATCACCAATCAGGACATCGATGCCGAAAACCAGAAGACCGGCACGGTGAAGTACGACGGCAAGACCGAAAAGCTTCAGTAATCGGCGGCTCGCAAGAAGGTTTCAAAGGCGGACAGATATTGTCCGCCTTTTTCAGTGAGTCCATAAGTTTTGCAATCTTGGCAGGCGTTTGGTCGAATGGTTTCCCCTTGAGGGTCGTGGACTTGGTGTTGGCCAGGCCCTCCAGCACAGTTGCCGGTAAGAAATCTAGAGAGGGTCTTTTTCTTGCAAAGAAAACAAGGGACGAGGTTTCCCTCGCCCCTTTAGGACCAGCGGTACTTCGTTTAGAAGGTGAGCTTCAATCCGAAGTCGATCTGTCGCGGCGCTCCGATCGTATTGGCGCCTGTTCCGGTGCCGGAACGCAACGAGTTTGTGATGGAGCGGTCAGAGAGTGGGGTACCGTTGGCTCCGCCAGGCGTTCCGCCGCAACCACTTGGTGTGCCAAATGGGCAGCCCGTAATTTCACCGAAGTCGCCTCCAATGACGTGTCCCGGAGCGTTGAAGTTGGCGAAGTTGAACAAGTTGTAGAACCCGATCGAGGGTTCCAACGTGATCGCCTCGCGAAGATGAATTGGCCAGCTTGCCCTGAAATCAAAGGCCTTCAGCCACGTCATGTTCATCTGATCGGAAGGCGCGGCATCGAGTGAATCAGCGACTGCACCCAAGCTCACCAACTGACTCTGTGTAAACAGGCCTGCATTGATGAGCGCCTGTCCCATTGGCAGGATTGTCCCAGCCACCGTGCTGTTGTACTTGCTGATCACGGAGTTGATGTTGCTGGCTGTAACACTGCGACCCCAGGAACCAAGTTGCTGTCCCGGCAATATATGAGGAGCAGCAGCTCCATCTCCGAGATAGTCACTGAAGAAGCCCTCTCCTGCACGGAACTGGAAACTGGCTGCAAGGTTATTGGCCAGAGGCGAGAAGAAGTGAGAGACAAAACTCAACTTCGGCCCATGCGGCAACTCGAAGCTGCCACCAAACGAGATCTGGTGCTTACGGTCCAGAGAACTTGGGCCGAAGTAGTGGGTTGGGTTGCGGAAATCGAATGTGGAGTTCACGAAGTCCTGGTCTCCCGTCATGCTGTTGAAACGGGAGAGAGCGTAGGAAACCTGCAGACTGCCATTCTTGATTCCGCCCGGTAGGTTGTTCATGCGTTGCACCAGCTTCGTCTGCAAGCCTGTGTACACCGAGCGGCCTACAGGGAAGAGCATCTCGTTCTCGCCCACAAGTGGATTGATTCCCGGGAAGGCCACCCCTGGCGCGCAGGGGGTTGAAAAGTTCACGCATGTACTATCCGGCGTCCCTCCAAACAAAGAGACGGGGAAGCCAGAATAAAAGTTCTTGTCGCCGTCCAAGCCGTTCCCCGCGTAATCGCCGATCGTTGCACCGTTCGCGATTGCGCAGTCAATATCAGCTGCGGCTGTGCCAGGTCCACAGCTCCCAAAGCTGTTATTGGTAGCGGAAATCGCGGCCAAGGCAGCGTTCATGTTTAGATAACGCGCGTCACCAGCGTGGTTTGTGTCATAGGACAGCAAATAGTGCAGGCCAACGTTGCGAAGGAAATCGGCGGTGAACACCATGCCCGGACGAATCTCATGCTGAATGCCAAGGTTCATCTGGATCGAGTATGGAGTCTTGTAGTTCGGCGCGACGAAGTTGTTGCCAGTCGAGTTGGGACCGTTTGCGAGGTTCTCTCCGAGGAAGTTGGGGTTGACCGAGGCTCCCGCAGCGGCGGTCCCTTGCTGGAAAATCGCCTGCATATCGGCTACATCCTGTAATACGTTGCCTACGATGTCGCCGCAAATCGAGCTGATGCTTCTGCCATTAACTGTCGTAACGTTTCCCGACGGCAGAGTGATGGCTCCGCTGGTGCATGGCGATCCTGTTCCCCAAAACAGCCCTACCGGCAAACGTCCCGGTCGATCGAACAAGATGTTGTTGAATACCGCGTTCTCGTAGTAAATCCCGGTACCGCCGCGGATCACGGTTTTGCCATTCCCTCCAACGTTCCAGGCAAATCCAACCTGCGGCCCAAAGTTGTGGTTGGGTTGGTTGACGCGACCACCGTAGTTGCCGCCGAATTGATCAAGAATCCGCGAGCTACCCGTGCAGGGCAACTCGGGTACAAAGTTGTTACTGGCATCGAAATAACCAAAAAGAGTGGAGTCAATCTGGTCGCACGTGAGGGGAGCTAGGTCGGAGTCAGACCGCCCAGAATCACGAGACCAGCGCACACCATAGGTAAGCGTGAAGTTCGGCTTTACCTTCCAGCTGTCACCTGCATACAGCGCGAAACGATTGTCGGCCTGTCCTCCAGCAGGGTACCCAAACGCCGGAGTTTCGGTGAAGAATCCTTGTCCGTTTCCTAAGAGGATTGAGGTAATTGGATAATTCAAGGGATTGCTGGCACCTCCGGGGAATGGCCCTCCAGCTGCCGCGCCCTGAGCCCCGCCACCGCCCACCACAGGATTGCCGTCGTTATTGGTGCGGATTTCAGGAGCGAGTCCGTAGAACGATGCGAAACCGCCGCCGCGGATCCGGTTAAAAGCCACCCCGTAGCGGATCATGTGCGAACCGCTGAGCTTGCTGCCGTCGTACTTCACCTGGTAGCTGCCCTGGAAGGTGGCTTGTGGTGCTAGTCGCGACGGACCAAAACGGGTTACAACACCGGCCGGACCTATGCGGATATCAACCGGGACGTTGCCGGCAGGATCAAACACCCCAGGATTTCCGAGGACCGCGTCGGCGATGTGGTTCTGGAACTTCATGTACCCGAATCGGATGCTGTGAGTGAAGCTGCCATTGACAAAGTTCCAGCCGATCCCATGGGATGGAGTTTGATCTCGGTTTATGAAGGGCTGATAGGTGTTTCCGAAAGCCCGGGTGTCGCCGTTCCATTCGTAGTTGAACTTGTAGAACAACGACATTTTCGAGCCGATTTTCCAGTCCAGCTTGCCGAGCATCATCGTGTCCTTGAAGCCGCCGGGATAGACGCTGGGAAGGGTGTTAAAGGGAGCGGGCGGGGCGAGGGGAATCGTCTGTCCCTGCTTAATTCTTTCCCCGTTGATGAAGAAGAAGAGGTTGTCCTTGACGAGCGGGCCTCCGACGCTTCCGCCGAAGTGATTGCGCTGGTAGTACGTGTCTTGTCCGCCGGGGAAGTTCGCGATCATGGACTTGTCCCGGAAAAGGTAGAAGGCGTCGCCGTGATACTGGTTGGTGCCGGATTTCGAAACGACATTGACTGCGCCAGAAGAGGTCAACTCCGTGGAGAGGTCGAGCGTCGATTGGCTGACCTGAAATTCGCTGATCGATCCTGCAGAAATGTTTTGCGTGGTCGTGCCTACGGTTTCGTCGCTGATGTCGATGCCATCGACTTCAATGCGCGCTGTCCGCCCAAACCGGCCGCCGAAAGACACAGAAGAAAATCCGTTCTTGGTCGGATCGAAGTTGCCGCCGTCCTGAATCTGTACGCCAGGCTCAAGCTGGGCGAGATCTAGGAAGTTGCGGCTTCCGGTAGGAAGGTTTTCGATGTCTTGGCTGGTTAGGACTCCCTGGACCGTCGGTTGTTCGGTATTCACTTCGACCGCGCTGCCAGTTACCTCGACGACCTGATCTTGTCGTCCAACCTGCAACCTCGCGTTAGCGGAGGCTGTGTTACCAAGCTGAACCTGTACCGTGGTGGATGTGGTCCGGAACCCGGTTGCCGAAATCTGCACTGAATAACTGCCGGGCTGCAATGCGCCAGAGTTGTAGCTTCCAGCCGAGTTTGTCGTCAGGCTAATCGCCTGCCCGGTGCCTGCATTGGTGATTGTCACCTTGGCCCCGGTAACCACCGCGCCTTGCGGGTCGGTTACGGTCCCGACGATGCTGCCCGTGCTGATGGTCGTTTGCGCGACCGAGAGGGCTACGGCCGTAAACAGCATGGCTACGGCTAAGATAACGAGTCTAAATTTCCTAAATGTGGACAGCTGATTAAGCATGTGACCTTCCTTAAACGCTGAGAGATTTCTGACCTGGGCTCCAACCGCTGGGAGCAAAGTTGCGCAATTGCTATGCCACCACGGGCATACCTTAAAAACAGGTTGTAAGTTGTTGATTCAGCTCAGGTTGTGAGTTATTCGAGGGCAGCTACATCTTTTGTGCTATATGGAATTCGGGATTTTGGCCCGAAATCGGTGTCAACAGGAGGGGTAGCGCTATGGTTTTCTGGAGGTTTTCAGCCGGGCAGTGGTCAATTTTCGTCGGCTGATGTTACCGTCTCAAAAGACCTTCCAAGGTTTCGAAGAATGCTGGGAACGAAATCACTGCTGCGTCGGCACCTTTGATCTCAGTTTCGCCTCTGGCTCTTAGCGCGGCTACGGCAAAAGCCATGGCAATCCGGTGGTCACCGAACGAATCAAGGGATGCGCCATGAAGTTCCTGGTTGCCGGGAACGCGCAGCCCGTCGTCGAACTCTTCGACCTCGGCTCCCATCAAGCGCAGGTTGGTTGCAACGCTTCGAATCCGATCCGATTCCTTGACTCGAAGCTCGCGAGCATCACGGATTTCAATTCCCTCTTCCGTGTATGGAGCGATGGCTGCGAGAACCGGGATCTCATCAATCAGAGCGGCCGTGTCGCCGCCGGAGATCTTTGCGCCTTTCAAGGCGCCCCCTTCGACTTGCAGGCTTCCGACCAACTCCCCATGCTGCTCCTCAAGTCCGCTCATCGTGATCCTGAGCCCAAGCCCAATCAGAAAGTCGAGCAGGCGTGCGCGGGTTGGATTGAGGAGCAGTCCGGGAATCAGCAGTTGTGAATCGGGGAATAAAGCCGCTGCGCACAAAAAGAATGCGGAGCTTGAAATATCTCCGGGCACGACCGCCTCGATGGCCTTCAGCCGCTGCCCGCCTTCAATGCGCACCTCGCGCATCTGCCGGTCGACACGCGCCCCGAAGGCTTCCAGTGCCAACTCGCCATGATCGCGGGTTTGGATGGGTTCTTCCAGCCGCGTGGTTCCGCTCGCATACAACCCTGCAAACAGCAGGGAAGTCTTCACCTGAGCGCTCGCTACCGGCAGCTTATATTCGATGGACCTTAATTGGCTTCCGGTCAGCCGCAAAGGAGGACGTCCACCGTCCCCGGCTTCAAACTTCGCGCCCATCATCTCAAGCGGCTTGATGACTCGCGCCATAGGGCGTCGGGAGAGCGATTCATCGCCCCGCAGCTCACAACAAAAATCCTGTGCGGCGAGAATTCCGCTCAACATGCGGATGGTGGAGCCGGAGTTGCCGCAATCCAGAAACGTCTCCGGGGTTTCGAGCTTGGGGCCGCGTCCGTGAATGGTGACGGAGTTGCCGCTACGTTCCCATTCAACGCCAAGCGTGCGTAGACATCCAAGGGTGCTCGAGCAGTCGGCTCCGGTGGAAAAATTCTCCAGCCGCGTTGTGCCTTCCGCTATGCCTCCCAGCATGGCATAGCGATGCGAGATGGACTTATCGCCAGGCAGACGCACTGAGCCGGCCAGGCCGCAAGACGGCCGAATCACCTTAGATTTTGTGGAAGACATACCTGGCTTCCACTATAGCGGAATCAGCCCTGCTCGGCCGCATCCGGGATGTACTTTTGTGGCGTTGACACACGCCAGCCTCAAACCTAAGATGGGGGGCATTTGGGAGCAAACTCCCCTGTCCGGAGGGAGAGAGATGTTTTTGCGAGGATCTTTCGCTGCGGTTCTCATATCCTCAGCCTGCTTGGCGACGAGTCATCAGCCGGTTTGCCCTGGTCCTGCCGCTCATGGCAGTGGACGCTGTCATGCACGCGTGGTCGTAGATGAACGAGGACATCCGAAAGCTACCGCGGTACCCTCAGGCGCTTACGGCCCGGCTCAGTTCCGCGGCGCCTATAAGCTGCCTTCCGCTTCAGGCGGCAGTGGACAGACCATCGGAATTGTGGATGCCTACGATGATCCCAACATCGAGAGCGATCTTGCTGTTTACAGCACCCGGTTCGGTCTTCGTTCCTGCACGACGGCAAACGGGTGTTTCAAGAAGGTGAATCAGACTGGAGGAACGAAATACCCTGCCAAGAATGCGGGGTGGGCGTTAGAAATATCACTCGATGTGGAGATCGCACACGCGATCTGCCCAAACTGCAAGATACTTCTGGTGGAGGCAACGACCCCCTCGTTCGCAAACCTTCTGGTCGCGGAAGATTATGCAAAGGCTCATGCGACCGTGGTTTCCAATTCATGGGGCGGGGGTGAGTTCTCGGGCGAAACCACTTTCGATACCCACTTCAGCACGGCCAACAAACCCATCACTTTCTCTTCCGGAGACAGCGGGTACGGCGTGGAATATCCGGCCGCTTCGCAATACGTGACTGCAGTCGGCGGTACCACTCTGAGGGTCAACGCCGACAATAGTTACAAAAGCGAAGCCGTATGGACTGGCGCGGGCAGCGGTTGCAGCGCGTTAGAACCGAAGCCTACCTGGCAAAAAGACGCTGGATGCATACGCCGCACGGTGGCCGATATCTCCGCCGATGCTGATCCGAACACAGGTGCGGCGGTCTACGACTCGGTGCCCTATCAGGGCGCATCCGGATGGTTTCAAGTTGGGGGCACCAGCCTTGCTTCTCCGCTCATTGCAGCTGTCTACGCCCTCGCCGGCAATGCAGCCGGTATCGGCGATGCCCAGTACGTGTATGGTCATGCCACTTATGGCGCCTCCGGAACGCTTCACGATGTCACCTCAGGCAGCAATGGCAGCTGCGGCGGCTCTTACCTGTGCACCGGGAAAACAGGATATGACGGTCCGACTGGCCGGGGAACTCCGCGAGGCACGGGCGGATTCTGACGAAACCTGAGGGTCTAACCCATCTGAGCCCGCCTCGCCTGAGGTGGGCTTTTTGTTCTTTCAATGCTCGAGGGAGTCAAGGAAGTTTCGGAACAATCTCCCCACCTCTTGCGGCTGCTCCCATGGCGAGTAGTGGCCGGCTTTCGCGACCACCTTCATCTCGCTCGAGCGGATACTCTGCTTCAGCACTTCGGCATCTGGGACACCGGTCGACGTGTCTTCCTCGCCAGTGATAATCAGCGTGGGAACGCGGATGGTCTGGGCTGTAGGAATCGAGTCGGCGCGATCGGCCATCCCCCGCTGTACCGCGGCAACATCTTCCGGTGACATTTTGCGCATCATGCGAAGCGCGCCCTCCACCAGGTCAGGACGAGCGCGACGGGTGGTTTCGCCCAGTAATTTTTCGAGCAGGCCTTCAAAGAAGGCTTCCGTCCCTCTCTCGAAGACATCCTGAGCGGCTTGCAGGCGTCCGCGGCGCGCCTCCGGGGAATCACTGGCGGCCTTCGTGTTACAAAGCACCAGCGCCGAGACGCGCTGATGGCTCCGGCGCCAGAACTCAAAGATTACATACCCGCCGATCGAGACGCCGATAATCGGTGCCCGATCAACACCGGCGGCGGTCATGACCCGGGCGACGTCACTAGCATGCTTTGCCATGTCTGCCGGGCCTTCGCCCAACCCGGAGTCTCCATGGCCGCGAAGGTCAGGCATGATCAGGCGGTATCGGCTGGATAAGACCTCGGCCAAGGGAATCCAAAACTCTCGACAGACCGGAAATGGGTGCAGCAGGACCACGGGCGGGCCGCTGCCGGCGATATCGAAACAGATTTCTGCGTCACCGCTGGAGATGCGTTCCATCGCAGATTATAGGAAAGCTAGGGGTTTGTGACCTGCCGTTGGCCAGCCACGTCCGCCGGCAGCAGATAAGGCTCTTCCGGCATCACGATCCAACCGATGATGTAGGCCAAAAGTCCGGTGCCTGCTCCAAAGATCAGAACCAGCCAGATCAGGCGAATCAGGGTGGGATCGAGGTCGAAGTACTCGGCGATGCCTAGGCAAACGCCGGCGATCTTTCGGCCTTCACGGGGGCGCACTAGTCGCGTGCGGGCAATCACTGCCCCGACCCGCGTTCCACAGTATGCGCAAACGTTGGCGTCGTCCTGAATGGACTTCCCACAGTAGTTGCAGTACATAGGCCGCCTCCACTCACAGGATACGCCTGATGACAGGGAAAAGTTCCGCGATCACACTATACTTTCGGCGCGAGGGTTCGGATATGCGTAGCGTAATGACGGTTCTCTATTTCCTTGCCGTAACTGCACTTTCGGCCTTTCCCCAGGCTGCGGGATCCCCCTACGACTCGGTCGATCCTTTGATCGGGGCCGGAGCAGACGGCAACACGTTCCCTGGAGCCACGCTTCCTTTTGGCATGATTCAGTGGAGCCCCGACACCAGGCCCGATGGCTGGTATCGCTACGGCGACAATACGATTCGCGGATTCAGCCTCACCCACATCAGTGGCGCAGGCTGTCCTCTGTTCGGAGATCTTCCGGTTCTCCCCTGGCAACAGAGCGTCAGCGGATCGGATGACCCGAGTACGTTCACCGCTCGATTTACTCACGAGCGAGAGAAAGCTCACCCCGGATTTTACGAGGTCCAGTTCGACAACGGAATCAAGACAGAGTTGACCGTGGCCGAACGCGCCGGCATTGGGCGTTTTCTGTTTCCGGCCGGAGCAACCCCCACCCTGGTGTTCAATGCTGCGGGAAGCGCAACCATCCATGCCGAACATCGCGAAAAGGATGAGAGCACCATCGAGATCCGTGGAAGGGACGCTCTGGCCGGAACCGTGCACAGCGGCGGGTTCTGCGGCTCGCCCACGAAATACGTCCTGTATTTTGTTTTCAAGTTCCAGCACCCCTTCGCCTCGTTCGGAACCTGGACAGACAAACTCATGCCGGGATCGGGTTCGGCAAGCGGCCATAAGGCGGGAGCGTTCGTGTCTTTTTCCAAAGGCGAGACGGTTCTTCTGAAGGTCGGCCTTTCTTATGTAAGCATCGCCAATGCTGAAGCGAATCTGGCGAAGGAAATTCCGGGCTGGGACTTTGATGCCGCCCGAGCGGCGGCGAAGGAGAACTGGACCAAGGCGCTCGAGCTCGTACACGCCGAGGGTGGCACGCCGGATCAGCGCACGATCTTCTACACCGGGGTGTATCACATGCTGCTCGCACCGACCTTGTTCAGCGACGAGAATGGCGACTACACCGGATTCGATTGGAAACTGCGGCGCCTCGCGCCCGGGCAGAGCCACTACGCGAATTTTTCTGACTGGGATATTTATCGCAATACGATCCAATTTCTCGCCCTGCTCGCGCCCGAGCGAGCCAGTCAAATGATGCAGTCGCTGGTCGATGATGCCGAGCAGAGCGGGTGGTTGCCGCGCTGGGCGCCTGCCAACGACAACAGCTACATCATGGGCGGCGATTCATCGGCGATTCTGCTTTCCGAGGCCTACGCGTTCGGAGCGCGAAGCTTTGATTTGAACAGTGCGTTGCATTACATGTTGAAGGGCGCGACCGTGCCAGGGAAGGGACTGCACAATTATGAAGAGCGGCCAGGGCTGGCGGACTATCTTTCGAAGGGTTACATCCCGGTCACAGATAAGTTCCAGACCGCAACCTCGTTTTCGCTGGAATACAACAGCGCTGACTTCGCGGTGGCGCAATTTGCACAGGCGCTCAAGGTTCATGCCCCTGCCGAGCGTCTGCTGAAGTCCGCACAGAACTGGCGGAATGTCTTCGACAAAGAAACAGGATGGATCCGACCCCGAACCGAAGACGGAACGTTTATCGCCGGCTTCAATCCGGAAAAGCTGGAGCCGCACCGCACCGACTTCGACAAGTCGAATCAGATGGGATTTGAGGAGGGCTCGACCTCGCAGTACACATTCATGCTGCCGTTCAACTACGCCGGCCTCTATCGCGAAATGGGAGGTGCTCAAAAGGCGGAAGCCAAGTTGGATAAGTTCTTCGAGAGACTCAGCGGTTGGGCGTTGCCGAATTTTACGGTCACCAATGAACCGGATTTTTGCGCGCCCTATGCCTACCTGTGGACCCGGAGCCCTTGGAAGACGCAGCAGGTGATCGACCGCATCCGCCAAGAAACGTTTGCAGCGAAGCCTGATGGCCTGCCGGGGAATGACGATCTGGGGGCGACCTCGGGTGTGTATGTCTGGAATGCGATCGGAATCTATCCGGAAATCCCGGGTGTAGCCGGATTCACCATCGGGACGCCCATGTTCCCGCGGGTGTCCATGCGTTTAGGCGATGGCAAGATGCTCGAGATTAGACGGGTGGGCCAAGGGATCTATGTCCATGGCGTGCGTGTGAATAGCCTGCCGCACGCGAGCAGTTGGCTCAAGCTGAGGGAATTTTCTTCCCCGAAAAACACGCTTGAGTTCGTCATGCAGGACGAACCAGACAAAAGCTGGGCGACTCAGCAAGCGGAGCTCCCGCCGTCGTTTGATGGGGAGTAGGTTTGATGTGGGGTAAGTAAAGACCGCCATTCAGGGATGAAGGAAGAAAACCGATGCCGGGCGGTTCCCGAGGAGAGGGCACCGGGCCAGCCAGGGGGCGATCAGCCGCCGGTATATGGTTCTTTGAGTCTTTTTTTCGCCATCTGTGCCAGATCCGAGTTGGCGTCCACGGCCAGGGCGGTTTGGTAGCGTTTCACCGCCACCTCGCGCTTGTGCAACAAGTCATACATTTCACCAGCCCCGACCGCAGCTTTCTGGGCGGTGTCTGCCTCCGGCCGCTGCACCTGTGAGACAAGATCATAGGCGGCAGCCGCAGCCTCGTAATTTTTCTCACCGCGGAGAAGATCGCCGAGCGCGGTGGCGGCGAGTTCATAACGTAGACCGGAGTACTTTCCGGCGCGGCCATCGTCCCAAACCCGGCGGTAGACTGCTTCGGCTTCACGGACCTGTTTCTTGGCGCGAAGCAAATTGCCCTCTTCCAGGGCAAAGAGCACATTGTGTGGATACTGCGGAATCAACCCGCGGAGAATCTGCAGAGACTCGTCAATCCGTCCCTCGCGGCGAAGGAAGACGACCAGAATAATTCTGGCATCGATGCTTGTTTCCGAGCTTCCTTGTGCGGCGTCATGCAGGTACTGAAGACCTTTTTCCTTGCTTCCCCCCAGGCCCAACATTGCACTCGCGGCTTTTACTCCCCACGGGAGGCTTCCGATCACATAGTTGTGCGCCCCAACGATCAGCTTGGCGTCGACGTTCTTGGGATCAAGCTCGAGGACCTTCTCGTGATCGTGGCGCGCGCCAACCGCGTTCCGGAGGGCCGAGAACCACGCATGCTCGATCAGTGCCGTATAGGTGGCGAATTGAGCGCGCGTGACGCCGCGAGAATAAAGCGCCGCGACGTCTTTAGAATTCGCCTGCAGGCGCTTCTCTTCGAGGGCTTCTGCCCGGCTGGCCAGCTGTTTGATTTCATCGCAGACCTTGGGATCCGCCGGGCGGTGTTTCGAGTTTACGAAGCTGTCATTTGCGTATTCGCCGGCGTTCAGGGCGTTGATGCGATCGAGTTCGCGAAAAAGGATTGCCGTCAGCAGGTGGTTCGCGGCATCCGGGTCGTCGGGGTGCCGCTGGGAAATCTGCGTGAATTCCTGAATCGACCGCTCATAGTACATGTCGTAGAAGTGCTGGAAGGCAGCAGGGTTGAGCGGATCCGCTGGCCGGAACGTGAGTTTCCCCTGTGCGAAGCAGAACGAAACTGAGAGCACGGCCGTAATCGCGGCGAGAATCGGGCGTTTCCGAAGCAAGAAAGTCTCTTCAAGCAGTGTACCCGAGCATGCCGAGGAAGGGGTGTGGAAGCAGCGATAGCCGGGCATCTTTGCACGATGCAAGTAATTCTTGCTCTGGCGAACAGCCCCGCCCGGAAAGGCAGGACGCCGTAAGTTCAAGAAAACTCTAATCTTCGTGCTTGCCTAATATTGGCGAGCGGCTTGCGAAGAGGGGATTGGGCGAAACTACCATGAGTGACTTGGTCCGCGACGCGCAACAAGAGTTCTGGCGCCCTCCCCTTGCCGAACAAACCGCGGAACCGGCCATGGCAGAAGCCTGTCGTCGCTGCGCCACCGAATTCATGGTCGGAGCAGCGTTTTGTCATATCTGCGGTCTGGGACGTCACCGCGCTTCAGCGACCCCGAGCGATAGTTGGACCTCGCACCTCGGCTTCCTGCGTGCCCTCGAATTCACCAACGTCAAACGGTGGTTCGGGCTGCCGTTAGCCTCGCTGTGCGCCTTCCTGGTGGGCTTGGCCTTCCTGGTGGTGGCCCTCTCGATGGGACTGCTGAGCGTGCGCGACAATACAGACTTCGAAGCCGTTCAGCTGTGGCGAATTCAATGGTTAATGGCAGCCTGTGCCGCATTTCTCGCCGGCATTCTGCTGAAGACTCGCAAAATTGAAGACTAGTCCTTTCCGCTCGTCATTCTCTTCGCGAATCCCCCTGGGTGATTTCTCATCCGGTACATGTGATTGACCGGATTGATGCCTTTTCCCACGGGATATCCATTGGCGATAGCGGCGGTCAGGAACGACTTCGCCAACAACACGGCTTCCCCGAGCGGCCGCCCCTGCGCCAGGTGGCACGCGATCGAAGTGGCAAATGCGCAGCCCGTGCCGTGGGTATAGTTGGCATCGAGCTTTTCGGATTTGAAGGTTTGCAGGTCGCCGCTCGCGGACAACAATACGTCAACCGTCGGGTTCAGATGCCCGCCGGTGACGACGACCGACTTGGCTCCCTTTTCCTGCAGTTGGTAAGCGGCCTTCTTCATCTCATCGACGGAGTCGACGATGTTGCCGGTCAGCAAAGAGGCTTCCCGGGCATTCGGCGTGATCACCGCGGCCAGAGGAAAGAGTCGCTCGGCCATTGCCAAGATGCCGGCTTCATCGAGCAATCTCGCGCCGGAAGATGCCTCGATGATCGTGTCGAGAACGATGCAAGGGAGCCGCGAGGATTCCAGGAAGTCAGCAACCGCATTTGCGACCCCTGCCCTGCCGAGCATGCCAATATGCACGGCGGCAATCTTGCAGTCGTCCTTTAGCTCCTCGAGCGTTTCACGAAGCAATGCCACATCCATGGCCTCAGATCTCTTCACTCCCGCGGTCGATTGCACCGTAAGGGCGGTCAGAGCGGCAACCCCAAAACAGCCATGGGCGGCGATGGTCTTAATGTCGGCGGTTGCCCCCGCCCCGGACGAAGGATCGAAGCCCGCAATCGTTAAGACTACGGGTGGAGTTTGCGGCATAGAGCGAATGTAATTGAAGGGCCGGTTGTTGCAAGAGGAATTTTGAGGACCGACGCGGAATGGAACATGGAGTTCTCGAAAGCGCAGTCAAGAAAGCTTCTGGCGATCTGAAAATGAGGGTGAGGTGCCGGGAGACTCGACTCCGCCAGGAAGCAGCCGCTCGAGGGGGCCACGCTACTGGCAAGTGACTGATCTAGAAATCATTAGGGCCGAATCCGTCTAAGTGACTGAAACAACAATTACGAAAAAATTGCTTTGGCTTCGAGACAGGTGGTTACTGTCGAAAACGGCAATAGGGCCGCGCTTTAGAACCAGCAACATACGCGCCTGGCGTGAAACCCGTGTGCTGGTTACTTGGATAGATACAACTACTTAGAAGCACTTCTGGGTAAGTTTCCGGATTGACATGGCCCCCTGCGGTTCGTAGCATCTCCCAATCTGCGCGCATTTCGTATTCCGAGGAGGACGACTTGAACTTGGAGGGTATCTGATGCAAAGACGTATAGCTCAGGGGTTGACGATTGCGTTCCTCGTCAGCTTGGGAGCGGCTCAGGGGCCAAACATCTCAGGGTCGGCCAAGTATGCGGCAGTGCCACAAAGCCTAAGCGAAACGAAGCCCGGGATAGCAAAGCGGGTTTCGGCAAAGCCCTACCAGATTGGAACCGCCTCCTGGTACGGTCGTGACTTCGAAGGCAAGCCGACCGCGAGCGGCGAGCCCTACAACATGTATGACCTGACCGCGGCGCATCCTACGCTGCCGCTTGGAACCTACGTCAAGGTCACCAATCTGCGGAACCGCCGCGTCGTGGTGGTACGCATCAATGACCGCGGACCGGTGGTAGAGGGGCGAATCATCGACGTCTCCTATAGTGCAGCCAAAGTCTTGAAGTTCCACACAAGGGGCGTGCAACGGGTTCGCCTGGACATCGTGCCCGCGCGAAATGCGCCCGTCATGATGGCTCTGCTGCAACGCCCGAAGCTGGTCCCGTAATCTCAGGCGCACCCTCGGTCGAGGTCAGAATCCTCCTTTTGAAATTCTTCCTATCAGTTAGACTGGTGGTTGATGATCGCTGCCCGCGACCAACTCATCGTCGCGCTGGACGTTTCTTCCGCCGCGCAAGCTCAGAAGATTGTTTCTTCCCTGGGTGATTTCGCCCGCTTTTACAAGGTGGGAATGCAGCTGTACACGGCGGAGGGGCCGACCATCGTGCGCGAACTGGTAGGTTCCGGGCGGAATGTATTTCTTGACCTGAAATACCACGACATTCCGAACACCGTGGGTGCGGCAGTGCGCGAAGCAGGAAAACTTGGTGTGAGTCTGCTGACCGTGCATGGTGCAGGCGGCAGCAAAATGCTTCGTGCAGCTGCGGAAGCGGCCCGAGAGAGCAATCCGCGGATGAAGGTGGTTGCCGTCACCGTCCTCACCAGCATGGACGAGGAAGCTTTGCACGAAGTCGGGGTGCCGGGAAACCTGGAAAAGCAAGTTGTCCAGCTAGCGAACCTCGCGATCAAGTCTGGCTGTCACGGAGTGGTAAGTTCGGCTCGCGAAGCGAAAGCCTTGCGGGCGCATCTTGGGAACGACTTTCTCGTGGTCACGCCGGGAGTGCGGCCCGCGGGTGCCGCGCTTGGAGATCAGGCGCGAGCCGTCACGCCCCGTGAGGCCATCGCGGCCGGTTCGACACACCTGGTGGTGGGACGGCCGATCACCGCGGCCGCGAATCCGGCAGTAGAAGCAGAGAAAATCATTCGCGAAATTGAGCACGCCTCGCAGCTGGTAGCCGGATAAAGCCCCTGGCCCGAACTCTGCGGGACTCGCGAGGGAGCTGCCTTCTTCTGACCCTGTTACAATGAGGAGAGACTGAAGGATTGAGTCATTACGGGTGTCGCACCGGCGACGTTTCTATGATTCGCTGATTCAATTCCACACATCCTCGGCCCCGGCCATTCGCTAATCAACCCAGATTCGGGAGAAGACGCCGGATTTGCGCCGCGAAACTGAAGGAGAACCATGCCCGCAAAGATTGCCAAGACAGCTGACCGCAAGAAGGTAATGGACACCACCAAGAGCACCGATTGCCCCAAGTGTGGCAAGCCGACCCGGATCGTCAAGCGCGTGAAGGATCGCGAGCGGAATGTCCCCGGGGGAATTTTCATCTCGTGCTCGGCTTGTGAGTTCTTCGAGAAGCTGTAGCCGCCCTGTGTTGGGCCTCCCCTTTGATCGTTTGATCGGCAAACCTGATCAGGAGCATCGAATTTTCGGAATTGACTCGCTGGCTCAGGTCGCTTACTTTGAATGTTCCATGTTGACCTTGCACCATCACCACCACCATCACGCGCATAGCGCGACGGCGGGTGTGTGAGGCTCGGTTAGCAGCTAACACAAGTTCAAGCCCGCTGGAGCGCCAAGCTCAGCGGGCTTTTTGTTTGTAGCCCCCAACGATCAGCATGGATATGAACTTCACTCACAGTTTCGGGAATACAAGCAACCGCAAATTGCTGGCATGCGGATCGCCGAGATCTTTCGATGAGGATCGAAATGAAGATTGATTTTGAAAAAATGCAGGGCCTGGTGCCCGCAATTGTGCAGGATGCCGTGAAGGGCGACATCCTGATGCTTGGGTTTATGAACCAAGAAGCCTGGGACAAGACGGCTTCAGGCGGCTACGTGACGTTTTACAGTCGAACCCGCAACCAACTCTGGACCAAAGGCGAAACCTCGGGGAATCGTCTGAGGGTGGTGTCTGCCTCGACTGACTGCGACTTCGATTCACTACTGATCAAAGTGGAAGTGGAAGGAGAAGGCCTGGTTTGTCACGAAGGAACGCGATCGTGCTTCACCAAGGAACTTCGCGTGATGGGCGCGTCGAAAACCGCAAAGCAGCTCAACCAGCCGAGCGAGCTTAAGGGTGGGCCAGCTTCAGGGACGGCTGCTCAGGAGGTGCGATGAGGATACGGCTCGGCATTCCAAAAGGCAGCTTGCAAGAGGCAACGTTGCAGTTGTTCGCGCAAGCCGGCCTGCCGATTCATACCAATTCCCGCTCGTACTTCGCCTCCACCGGCGATCCGGAAATTGAATGCATGCTCATTCGCGCGCAGGAAATGGCGAGGTACGTCGAGCACGGCGCGCTCGATGCAGGGCTTACCGGGCTCGACTGGGTGATTGAAAGCGGGCTTGAGGTTGTCACCGTCACCGACTTGATCTACGCGAAGCAGAGCCGCGGTAAAGTTCGCTGGGTGCTTGCCGTACCGGAGAGTTCGTCGTATGAGAAGGCCGACGATCTTCGCGGAAAAATCATCGCGACCGAACTCGTAAACGTTACCAAGAATTACTTTTCCAGCCGCGGCGTGGATGTGCGAGTGGAATTCTCCTGGGGAGCTACCGAGGTAAAACCACCGATGTTGGCGGATGCGATTGTCGAGGTCACCGAGACCGGCAGCTCGCTACGAGCCAACCACCTTCGCATCATGGACACCGTGCTTGAAAGCAATACCCAGATCATCGCCAACAAGAACGCGTGGGCCGATGGGGAGAAGCGTCGCAAGATCGAAAATCTAGCGCTCATGCTCAAGGGTGCGATGGCAGCGAAGGATCGCGTCGGTCTGATGCTCAATGTCCGCAAGGAAGATCTGGAGCGAGTGCTCGGCGTTCTGCCAGCTCTGAAGCGTCCAACCATTTCGCAATTGAGCGACCCGGAGTGGCTGGCAGTCAATACCGTGATCGAGGAGTCGCTGGCGTGGCAGGTGATTCCGCGGCTCAAAGAAGCGCATGCACAAGGAATCGTGGAATATCCACTGAACAAGGTGGTCCTCTAATGCGGATTCTGCAGGGCAAATCCGCCGAAGCTTACGTGCGCTCGCTCGAGCGGCGTGGTTCGCAGCTGGGCGAAATCGAGCCTGTGGTGCAGAAGATTATTCAAGCCGTGCGGCGGAACGGCGACCGGGCGTTGCAGAAATATGCGCGCAGGTTCGATGGACTCTCCCCCAAGCAGAGTCTACGCGTGAGTGAATCCGAGTTGCGCGAGTCCGCGAAAGCCGCGTCCCAGCCGTTGCGTTCAGCACTGAAGATGGCTGAGAGAAACATCCGTCGTTTCTCTGAATGGCAGAAGCCGAGCGAATGGCGGCGGGCGAAAAATGGCACGGTTCTCGGACAACTAGTCCGGCCCATTGATTCGGTTGGCTGTTATGTGCCCGGGGGCAGGTTCCCTCTGGTTTCCACGCTGCTCATGACCGTCATTCCGGCACAGGTTGCGGGGGTCAGGAACATCCGGGTGGTCTCGCCCAGGCCGAGCCGCGAAGTACTGGCGGCGGCGGGAATGTTGGGCATCAAGGAGTTCTACCGTGTCGGGGGGGCGCAGGCGATCGCCGCCCTGGCATACGGAACCGAAACCATCGCCCGGGTGGATAAGATTGTTGGGCCTGGCAATCTTTACGTTACCTCTGCCAAGAAGCTGGTTTCATTCGATTGTGCGATCGACATGCTGGCTGGTCCGACGGAGGGAATGATCGTGAGCGACCGGGGTGAACCTGCGTTCATTGCAGCTGATCTGCTGGCCCAGGCGGAGCATGATCCCGAGACGTGGGTGAGCCTGGTGACTACTTCAAAGCAGCTGGCGGGGGCGGTGTCGCGAGAGATTGAGACTGGCGGGCGCGGGCGTCGGCCGCTCCGCGAGAATGCCATTGCGGCCAAGTCCATCTCTTCGCGAGGAGCGATCCTGCTCGCCCGCTCGAAATCTGAAGCCTTTGCTTGGGCGAACCGCATCGCTCCGGAGCACATCACCGTCGAAAGAAATTGTCTGCGGTTGGTCCAGAATGCCGGATCGATTTTCGTCGGCGACTACTCGGCGCAGGCGGCGGGAGATTATGCTTCCGGTCCGAACCACGTGCTGCCGACAGCGGGTGCCGCGCGGTTTCGCGGTGGACTGAGCGTGATGGACTTCCTAAAGCTCATGACCGTGCAGGATCTCTCTTCTCGCGGCCTGAAGCATATTGCCAAGTCGGTTGTCGCTCTCGCCGAAACCGAGGGTCTGAAGGCCCACGCCGATTCCATTCGCGTGAGGTGTGCCGGTGCTTAAAGCCCGCGAGCCGATCCGCACGCTGAAGCAGTATCACCCGCCGCTTGGGAACCGCGAGGGTCTGCGGCTCGATTTCAATGAAAACACCGTGGGCTGCTCTCCCCGCGTGCTCGAGCGTTTGCGGCGGATGGATGGCGAGACCCTTGCGCGTTATCCGGTCCGCGACCTCGGCGAATTGGCGGTTGCGGAGCATTTCGGGGTCTCTCCGCAAGAAGTGCTGCTGACGAACGGCACCGATGAAGCCATTCACCTTGTCTGTGAAACGTATCTCGCGCCGAGCGATGAAGCCATCATCGTGGTTCCCACCTTTGCCATGTTCGAGATTTACGCAGCGCAGACCGGGGGCAGGGTGATTTCGATTCCAGCGGCGAAGGACTTCGCTTTTCCGACAGACGCAGTCATGGCGGCCATCAACCCGCGCACCCGGTTTATCGCGGTGGCGAATCCGAATAATCCTACCGGCACATTCGCCGCGCTTTGCGATCTGGTCCGCATTGCCGAGGCTGCGCCTGATGCCGCCGTGTTGATCGATGAGGCTTATTTCCACTTTTCGGGGGAGACGGCGGCGCCGAACTGGAGAACGAACCCAAACCTCTTTGTCTCGCGCACTTTTTCGAAGGTCTACGGCATGGCGGGACTACGGATTGGAGTGCTGATGGGTAGCGTGGAGCAGATGAACATGTTGCGGCGGGCAAGTTCGCCGTACAACCTGAATTCAGTGGCCCTGGCATGCTTGCCGGAAGCGCTCGCCGACCAAGCCTACGTCAGCAGTTACGTGAGCGAGTGTCTGGAGGGGAGACGCCAGCTGCAGCTGGAGTTGGACGCTTGGAATGTGAAGCACTGGCCGAGCCGAGCGAACTTTGTTCTGATGAATCTGGGAGAAAACTGCAAGCCGTTTATCCGGCAAATGCGGGATCGCGGAATTCTGGTGAGAGATCGTTCGGCGGATTACGGGTGCCAAGACTGTGTGCGCATCACCTTGGGCATCCGGGAACACAATCAGCGTATGCTTACTGCCCTGCGCCAAGTCTTTGCCGATCTCGGAATTACCCAGCAGGTAACAAAATGAGAAAGGCTGCCCTAAACCGCACCACCAAAGAGACCACCATCAACCTGCGGCTTACCATCGAAGGTAAGGGCCGTTACAAGATCTCTACCGGGATCCGGTTTTTCGATCACATGTTGGAGTTGCTGACGCATCATGGCGGCTTCGATCTGGAGCTCACCGCCACGGGCGATCTCGATGTAGACCAGCATCACACCGTCGAAGACGTCGGGATTGCGCTCGGGCAGGCGTTCGCGAAAGCACTCGGAGATAAGAGAGGCATTTTGCGCGCGGGATATTTCATGATGCCGATGGATGAAACCCTGGGAGTGGCAGCGGTTGATTTTTCCGGAAGGGTGGCGGCGGTCATAGACACCAAGGTTCGCGTGCGGGTGGTCGGCGATTTGCAGTCGGAACTGGTGGATGATTTCTTCGAGGGGTTCGCGCGCGGGGCCAATGCGAATGTTCACATCAAGACTCTTTATGGGCGTTCGAGTCACCACAAGATCGAGGCATTGTTCAAAGCCTTTGCTCGGGCGCTGCGCGCTGCCTGCTGGCAAGACAAACAGATGAAGAGTCTGCTGCCGAGCACAAAGGGGTTGTTGTAGTGATCGCCATCATTGACTACCGGGCGGGCAATCTCACTTCGGTCAAGAAGGCCTTCGATCACGTGGGCGCCGAAACGCTGGTGACCGCGGATGCCGGGCAGGTGGCAAAAGCGGACAAGATCGTTCTGCCGGGTGTGGGACATTTTCAGGCCACAACCGCGCTCGATGGTGCCGGCCTTCGCGATGCGGTCATCACCGGAATCGAGCGGGGGGTGCCGTTTCTCGGAATTTGCGTCGGCATGCAATGGATGCTGGCGTCGAGCGAAGAAGCGCCCGCTGTCGAAGGCCTGGGGCTCTGGCCGGGTGAGTGTAGCCGGTTTCCTTCCCGGGTGAAGTCCCCCCACGTGGGGTGGAATAGCCTGGAGATTCTGAAACCCGCGTCGCGCCTGCTCGACGGAGTGACGAACGGCGCATTCGTTTATTTCACGCACTCCTACCGTGTGCCGCTGCTGGCCGCGACCTCGGCGGAATGCGAGTACGGTGGCGGATTTTCGGCGGCAGTCGAACAGGACAATTTGTTTGGCGTGCAATTTCACCCGGAAAAGTCGGGAACCGTGGGGCTCAAGATTCTGAAGAATTTTGTCAGCTTGTAATGGGAGCAGTTTTTAGCCGCGAGCATTGCAAGAGAATCCGCCAAGAAAAAAGAAAGTAGAGAGCAGACAATCGCAGATGCTGACGAAGCGAATCATCGCTTGCCTGGACGTGGATGCTGGACGCGTGGTGAAGGGGACGAAGTTCCTCAATCTGCGCGATGCGGGCGATCCCGCGGAATTGGCGAAAGCCCACAGCGAAGCCGGGGCTGACGAGGTTGTCTTGCTCGACATCACGGCTACGCATGAGAAGCGGAATACACTGATCGAGACGGTGCGGCGAACTGCCAAGGAACTGTTCGTCCCGTTCACGGTTGGCGGAGGAGTGCGTAAACTGGAAGATGCGGGAGCGATCTTCGACGCCGGCGCCGATAAGATCAGCATTAATTCGGCCGCGATTGCCGATCCTTCATTGATCACCTGCGTTGCCCAACGTTTTGGATCACAAGCCGTGATTGTCGCCATCGATGCCAAGCGGAATACCGACGGCTTCGAAGCCTTCGTGGCTGGAGGCCGGACCCCAACCGGGCGCGATGCAGTTCGGTGGGCACGGGAGGCGGAGGACCGCGGAGCGGGCGAAGTTCTTCTGACCTCAATGGACCGGGATGGTACGGGAAGAGGTTTTGATTGCGAACTCACGCGGGCGGTTGCGCAGGCGGTGAATATTCCGGTCATTGCGTCCGGGGGTGCAGGCGGCGCGGAGCATTTCGTGGAAGTGTTTCGTGCCGGAGAAGCGGATGCTGCTCTGGCGGCTTCCATTTTCCACTTTGGCTTGAGTTCCATTTCTGAGTTGAAGCTCCGACTCTACGCGGCCGGAGTTCCGGTAAGGCTGCTCTCATAAAATTCTTATGCTCATTCCTTCGATTGATCTGATGGGCGGCAAGGTCGTGCAACTGGTCCAGGGCGAGAAGAAAGCCCTCGAATTCGAAAATTTCACCGAGTGGGTGGCAAAATTCTCCAGCTTCCCCCTGGTGCAATTGATCGATCTTGATGCTGCGATGGGCAGGGCGCCAAATTCTGAGCTGATCAGGTTTTTCGTCAACCAGCTGCCTTGCCAGGTTGGCGGAGGCATCCGCACCCTGGAGGCGGCACGCGCGGCCCTGGACCTGGGCGCGAAACGGGTCATCCTGGGGTCGGCCTTGATTCAAAATGGCGCGATCAATGTTGCATTTGCCCAGGCCTTGGCAAAGGAATTTGGACCGGACAAACTGGTCTTCGCCATCGACGCGCGCGGCGGCAAGATTGCGATCCGCGGATGGAAAGAGGTGACAGCCGTTACCCCGCTTGAAGTCGTCAGGGCGCTGGAACGATATTGCGGTGCTTTTCTTTACACCCACATCGATGGCGAAGGCCTCATGAAAGGGCTGCCGCTTGAGCCAGTGCGGGAATTGCGCGCAGCCAGCGGCAAACAGCTGATTGCAGCCGGCGGGATCACGACCCACGAGGAGATCGACACGCTGCACAAAATGCGCGTGGATGCGGTGGTGGGGATGGCTTTGTATCTCGGGCGTCTCGACCTTCCTGATACTATTCCTCTTTCGAAGTAACTTATCTCAGCAGATCAGGACTCATCGTGGGTGATCCTACATTTGCTCCCGGGTGGCCCGGGATCCCACCCCGCTGGACTTCCAGCGCCAAAAGCGGCGTAGGCACCTCGCTCAGCCGCACCAGCAAAGTCTGGTTCACGCTGAGCCACGGGATTCTCAACGAAATTTATTTTCCTCGCGTGGACATGCCCTGCACCCGCGACTTCGGGCTGATCGTCACCAGTGGCTCGAATTTCTTTTCCGAAGAGAAACGGCATTGCCGCTTTGAAGTTGAACCATTCGAACACGGCGTGCCCGGCTATCGGTTGGTCAATACCGATCTAGAGAATCGGTATCGAATGGAAAAGGAGATCTTCGCCGATCCTTTTCGCAACGTGGTCGTGCAGAAGATTCGGTTCGTGCCGCTGATGGGCAGGCTGGCGGATTATCGGCTCTACGGATTGCTCGCTCCGCATCTGGGAAGTAATGGCACCAACAACACCGGATGGATCGGAGATTATAAGGGCATCCGCATGCTGCTGGCCGACAACCCGACTGGCTATTCGCTGGCGCTGGCCTCATCGACAGCCTGGAGGGCGGCATCGGTTGGGTTTGCCGGATACTCCGACGGCTGGCAGGACCTGTCGCGGAACTTCCAGCTTACACAGCAGTTTGAACGCGCGGAAAACGGCAATGTCGCGCTTACCGGCGAGATAGATCTGGGTGCTTGCGGCGGGGAATTTGTGCTAGCGCTCGGGTTCGGCGGAGTCTGGGCCGAAGCTGCCCAGCTGGCGCGCTGCACCTTGCTCGACGATTACGCGGTGCTGAAGCGCGAGTTCACCGCGCAGTGGTCGGGATGGCAGAAGACTCTTGCGCCCCTCGATCGCCAGGTGGATCACGACCTCTATCGCGCCAGTACAGCCATGCTGCGCACCCACGAATCGAAGGATTTTGCCGGCGGTGTAATCGCCAGCCTTTCCATTCCCTGGGGATTCAACAAAGGAGACGAAGACCTGGGTGGTTATCACCTGGTCTGGCCGCGAGACCTGGTTGAAACCGCGGGCGGCTTCCTCGCGGCAGGGGCGGTGAGCGATGCCATGAGGGTATTGCGCTACCTCGAAAGCACCCAGGAAGCGGACGGACGCTGGCCGCAGAACATGTGGCTCGACGGGCGAGCGTATTGGAGCGGGCTGCAACTGGACGAAGCTGGATTCCCCATTCTCTTGATCGACCTGCTCCGCCGTGAGGCCCCAAGGGCGCTCGGGGACCTGAAGCACTGGTGGTCGATGGTGGAACGCGCGGCGAGTTTTATCGCCTGCAACGGACCGGTCACGCAGCAGGATCGCTGGGAAGAGGATGCCGGTTATTCGCCGTTCACCTTGGCCGTCGAAGTGGCCGCACTTCTCGCCGCGGCCGATGTTGCCGAAGCTCTGGGACGCCTGGAGAGTGCGTCCTACTTGCGCGATCTGGCCGACAGCTGGAACGAGCACATTGAGGATTGGACCTATTCGTCGAACTCCGATTTATCGCGGCAGATCGGAGTGGAAGGCTATTACGTTCGCATTGCGCCGCCCATCACGGATGGCGCCGCGTCGCCGACCGAAGGGTTTGTTCCCATCAAGAACCGTCCACCTGGCCAGTCTTGGGAGCAGGCCTCGCACATCGTGAGTCCGGACGCGCTGGCCTTAGTGCGCTTCGGGTTGCGGGCGCCCGAGGACCCAAGAATTCTAAATACCATTCAGGTCATCGATGCCCTGTTGAAGGTCAAACTGCCGCAAGGTTCCTGCTGGTACCGCTACAACGATGACGGCTACGGCGAACACGCCGATGGCGGTCCTTTCGACGGGACCGGCATTGGCCGCCCATGGCCGTTGCTCTCAGGCGAACGGGCACACTACGAGCTGGCGGCAGGAAATATTCAGGGTGCCGAGGAACTGCTGCAATCGGTGGAACATTCGACCAATGGCAGCCGCTTGCTGCCCGAGCAGGTTTGGGATGCCGCCGACATTGCGGGAGGCGAATTGTTCCTAGGCAAACCTTCCGGATCGGCATGCCCGCTGGTGTGGGCGCACTCGGAGTACATCAAGCTGGTGCGTTCTCTCAAAGACGGAAAAATCTTCGACCAGCCGTCAGCAACCGTGCGCCGTTACCAAGTCGAGAAGCGCGCGGCTGGGATTCATGAGTGGCGCTACAACAATAAGTGCCGCTCCATTCCCGCTGGTAAGAATCTGCGCATTGCGTTGCTCTCTCCTGCCCTGGTGCACTGGAGCAAGGATGACTGGCAGACCACGAATGATGTGAACACGCGGAACACCGGTGTAGGCATCCATACCGCAGATCTGCCTGCGGACGCTCTCCCTCTCGGACGCACGGTTGTCTTCACGTTCTACTGGACCGGCACTGGCCAATGGGAGGGCGCGGACTTCTCGGTCACCATCAGCTCGAAATAAAGGCATAATATTGGGTTATGGCGGAGAGCCAGCCCATTCGCCACGACAGGGCCGCAGACAAGGCCAGTGTCATCCTGCAAGAATTGCTGCGCGGTTACCCCGCGCGTGACTTTGCCATAGAACTCTGGGACGGTACGCGCTTCGATCCGGACGCGGGAAGGCTCTGCCGCTTCACCTGGCACATCAAAAAACCCAGTGCCGTTCAAGCCCTATTCCGGTCCGATCGCCAGGCAAGGCTGGGAGAAGCCTACGTGTGCGGCGATTTCGACGTCAGCGGTGACCTTCTTGCGGTCTTCCCGGTTGCGGACTACCTGCTGGGGCAGCACCTCAGCGCCCGACAGAAGCTGCGGATGATTGCTTCAGCAAGCAGCCTGAGTTCAGCCGCACATCCCAAGGTCGAGCGGACCATGTTGCGTGGCACTCTGCATTCAAAATCGCGCGACCGGCAGGCCGTCAGCTTTCACTACGACGTTTCCAACGATTTCTATCAGCTTTTGTTGGACCAGCGAATGGTGTATTCCTGCGCCTATTTCAAGTCGGAGAACGACTCCATCGACCGGGCGCAGGAGCAAAAGCTTGATTACGTTTGCCGCAAGCTTCGCCTGAAACCAGGGGAACGTTTGCTCGATATCGGCTGCGGGTGGGGCGGGTTCATTCTGCACGCGACGCGGAACTACGGTGTACAAGCCCTGGGAATTACTTTGAGTGAACAGCAACTCGTGCTGGCGAGGGAGCGAATTGCGAAAGCTGGGTTAGCCTCTCGATGCGAGGTGCGTCTCGTGGATTATCGAGAAGCAGAGCAGTTCGGCATCTTCGATAAAGTCGTCAGCGTCGGCATGGTGGAGCATGTCGGGGAGAGCAACCTTGCCGACTATTTCGGCACGGCCTTTCGCCTGCTCAAGCCCGGGGGTATCTTCTTGAACCACGGCATTGGTCGTGCAGGCAGCCGGGCCAAGTCGTCTGCGCCTACCTTCACCGACGTTTATGTGTTTCCCGATGCGGATCTTGTCCCCATCGCATCCACTCTGAACGCGGCCGAACAGTACGGATTCGAGGTCCGCGACGTGGAAAATCTGCGCGAGCATTACTTTCTGACCCTGGTCGAATGGCTGCGGCGGCTGGAGAGGAACGAGGTCCGAGCAAAGCAACTCGTTGGCGAGATGAAATACCGGACCTGGCGGCTCTATCTTGCGGGATCAGCCTACTATTTCCGCACCGGGAAACTGGATCTGTACCAAACCCTGTTGTTGAAGCCCACCGGCGCCCCCAGTGGGTTGCCCTTGACCAGGTCAGATTGGTATCAGGGCAACGGAAAAGCGTGACCCGCCATATCCGAAGTCCCTGGTTACTCGTACCGTCACGCTCAAATTCTTGCTAAAATTAAGTTTTCCGTATATCAGCACCTTTCCAGGAGAAATCGCACTCATGGCCTACGTCATTGCAGAGCCGTGCATCGGCACCAAGGACAGCGCGTGTGTGGACGCCTGCCCGGTCGATTGCATCCATCCCAAGAAAGACGAAGCTCAACATGCCGATTCCGAAATGCTCTACATTGATCCGGTCGAGTGCATCGATTGCGGCGCCTGCGTCCCGGTCTGTCCCGTGTCGGCGATCTTTGCACTCGATGATCTTCCGGAAAAATGGAAGGACTACGCGGAGAAGAACGCAAAATACTTTGGCAGATAAGCCCTAGAACTCTCCGCGCTTGTAATCGACAACGACAAATTCCGGTTCTTCACAGCGTGTGCTGAGAGCACACGCTTTTTTGTGCCCGGCCGCGATGTGCATCCGAGAGAGAACACTTTTCGTTTCGAAATACCGACGTTGACGCCGTTGCGCTTGCAGCGTAGTCTTTGGCGCATTCCGTAGAAGCTTGAAAAAATTTTCGATCTAAGGAGGACCTGATGGTTCCAATCGCCACGTTGTGGTTGCCCATTCTGTTGTCGGCCGTGATTGTTTTTTTTGCAAGTTTCGTTCTTCACATGCTTCTTCCGATTCACCGCGGCGACTATCGCCAGCTGCCGGCGGAAGAAGAGATATCAGACGCGCTTCGCTCTGCGAACGTCACCCCTGGCCGGGCTTACCATTTCCCTTTCACCACGCACAAGGAAATGAAGTCTCCCTCGACGATTGAGAAGTTCAAGCGAGGTCCGGTGGGTATGCTCATCATTCGTCCAAGCGGAGCGCCCGGGCTTGGGAACTACCTGGCGCAGTGGTTTGTGTTCTGCCTGGCCGTGAGCTTCGTGACTGCCTATCTCACGGGCCGCACGCGGTATCCGGGTGCGCCCTACCTGGAAGTCTTCCGGGTCGCCGGATGCGCGGCGTTCCTGGCCTACGGCCTTGGCCAATTGCAAGACTCAATCTGGAAAGGCCAGACTTGGGGCGTAACCGCGAAGCATGTGATAGACGGTCTGATCTATGGCCTGCTGACCGCCGGCACATTTGGCTGGCTCTGGCCGAAATAGGTGCGGTCTGGTTATGGCGTACAATGCTTTGCGCTCGTGGGTACGACACCCAACATCGATAGAACACGGAGGGAGTCATGCATTTCACTCGAGTACTCGCAATCTGTTTCCTTGCAATGGCCTGTTCTGCAATCGCCGAGGACAAGCCCGCGGCAAAGCCTGCCACAAAGGCAGGTGGAGCGTCCGATGCCGCCTACATTGCCAAAGCCCTTTCCGCCGCTCCCGCTGGGATTTCGAAAGAAGCTGGGATCATGAAGCCGGACAAAGACGGCAACATGCAAATGCTTCGCGATAGCAAGAACGGCTTCACCTGCATGGTTGCGCTTGGGAGTCCGATGTGCGCAGACGAGAACAGCATGGCATTCTTTGGGGCATGGATGAAGAAAGAAAACCCGCCCGACAAAATCGGGATCACCTACATGCTTCGGGGCGACAACGGTGCCAGCAATACCGACCCGCACGCCACCAGCAAAACCGCCGACAATCATTGGGTGAAAACTGGGAGCCACATCATGGTGGTGGGACCGGCGGCAAAGTCGATGGGACTGCCTGACTCTCCGGACCCGGATCCCACGAAGCCTTATTTGATGTGGGCGAATACCCCGTACGCGCATGCCATGATCCCGGTCAGTTCGGGATCCCCACACTCCATGTCCTCCATGAAGTCCGAAGGCAAGGGCGACATGGGCGCGATGAAGTGCGGGAAGAAGTAGGGATCGATCATTTGAAATAGCCTGCCCCATCCCTCCGGGAAAACCGCGAGGGTGGGGCATTCTCGCGTCAACCGGTGTGCAATTCCTTGCAGGTCTATTGATTCCTTGGTAAACGCAGTTACTGTTACCAAAGTGCTTAGACTTTCACCGATCTCGATAGAAACCTTTCCGCATCATCTACTTACATTGAATCCACCTGGTTACCCAGATGAATAATTTTTGATTGCGCTCTTTGAAGGAACTCGCCTACTATCAAGCTATTGCGGAAACTTTCATAGACTTGGAAGCCCTGGCCTGGTTTTTGCAGTCTAAGTAGTACATGTGGGTCGCCGCTTCGAGGGAATGCCGTTTCGCAATGAATTCCGGAGACAGGACCAGGGAAGTGACCGTTCACGTGCGCCGTTCTTCTTGCCTCTTCGTCGTCGCCATTGTCATTTTGTTCGTGCAGTCTGCGATTGCCGCCACCATCAACACGCGGCCTTTGACGACCACCAGCCGATCGAAATCACGCAGCGTAAAAGAGAATCCCCGGGCAGGGAAGCACATGCGACACCTAGCCCGCAGCCGTCGCGCGGGGTCGCGCCGCGTGGTGGTCAACAGACGGCGCCGGCATTATGAGCGGTTCTCGGCCAGCTCATACGCCCGGGACGTCACCGATGGCGATAACACGGCGGGGGAAGATCCAGTCGTTCGCCAGGCCGCCATTGAAGCGCTCGGTAATATGAACGGCACCGTGCTGGCGATTCAGCCGACGAGCGGCCGCATTCTGGCGATGGTCAATCAGAAGATGGCGCTCTCAAGCGGCGCGCAGCCTTGCTCGACGATCAAGCTTTCGGTTGCTCTGGCAGCACTGAGCGAAGGAATCATCACCAAAGAAACGCAAGTACGACTTGGTGGCCGCAGCCATATGAATCTGACGCTGGCGCTCGCTCACTCGAACAACGCATACTTCGAGGCCCTGGGGCGCCAGCTCGGATTCGACAAAGTCGAACACTATGCCCGTACGTACGGGTTGGGAGAACTGGCGGGATATCACATTGCCGGAGAGAAGCCGGGTGTTTATCCCGAGGAAGAGATATCTGCCAGACTTGGCGGGGTTGGCAAGATGTGCTCGTTCGGAGAAGGCATTTCGATGACGCCGCTGCAGCTCGGGTCTTTGGTGACCGCCATCTCGAACGGTGGAACCATGTACTACCTGCAGCATCCGACGACCCCGGCCGAGGTTGCGAGCTTTCAGCCGATCGTGAAGCGGCATCTGGATATTGCTGGGTTGATTCCTGAAATTTCCGATGGCATGGCAGGCGCGGTCAATTACGGTACGGCGCGCCGACTGCTCGTGAATTTCAATCAGGAAGAGGTACTCGGCAAGACTGGAACCTGTTCTCACGCCGGTACTCGTTTCGGCTGGTTCGCCAGCTATGCGAACACCAGCTATGGCCGCGTCGTAGTGGTTGTGTTCCTCGAAGGCGGACGGCCGACGTTTGGTCCCAAAGCCGCTGAGATAGCCGGCCGCATGTATCGCAGCCTCTACGATCACGACTTCTTCGCGGAAAAACCGGTTGCCCCCGCAAATGTTCGCAACGCCAGCACCACCGATTAGATCTTCCTGATCTCCAGCAAGGCCGGACGGCGCATCGCGCCGAAGGCCCTGCTCCGCTGTAAGCAACGAGTGCGGGAGCTAACGCGCCGGACGCGGGGCATCAGTGTGGAACAGATGACGAAGGACTTGGCCAGCTACCTGCGTGGTTGGAAGAGCTACTTCGGCTACTGTGAAACACCCTCGGTGCTGCAGAGCCTTGATCAGTGGATCCGGCGCAGGCTGCGATCCGTGATCTGGAAGCATTGGAAGCGAGGCTCGGTACGGTTTGCTCGACTGCGCGAACGGAACATCGGAACTGACCTTGCGGCCCAGACCGCCGGTAGTTCCCATGGGCCTTGGCGGCTGGCGAGCAGCCCGGCATTGCAAGCGGCTCTTTCCCTGGCTTACTTCGACGCTCTCGGTCTTCCGCGATTGTTGGACTCGCTTCCAACTTAACCGAACTGAACCGCCGTATGCGGACCCGCATGTACGGTGGTGTGGCAGGGGCGAGTGGGTGACCACTCCCCCTATGCCGATTGGATCCCATACAATTCGACAAATGAGGTGCCCCCGGTTTTTGCCTGTCCGTGGTGACGAGGGTGTTGGTAGAGTCGAGAAGTTAAAATCATATTGTCTTCCGTCCTTATGAAATTCGAGTTCTTCATTGCATCGCGATATCTTCGGGCCAAGCGGAAGCAGGCTGTGATCGGGGTGATCACCGTGATTTCAATTGCCGGGGTCACGGCCGGGGTGGCTTCGCTCATCATCGCGCTCGCCATCAACAACGGCTTCCGTCAAGACCTGCAGGACCGGCTGGTCGGGTCAACTTCCCATATCAACTTGATGCGAACCATGGGCGATGGCATAGAGGACTGGCGACCATTGATGGCGCGGTTAGGGAAACAGCCGCATGTGGTGGCGACCGCACCCATCATCTATGAGCAGGTGCTCATCTCTGTCGGTCCGCGGGCACGGGGCGCGGTACTCAAGGGGATTATTCCACAGGATGAGCGCAAGGTGAGCGATCTGCTGAACAGCGTCAAGCAGGGGTCGGCAGATTTGGAGGAGGACTTAGTCAAGAGCGGTGCCGGGGGCGGAAATCAATCTTGGGACGAGTCAGAGAAGGCGGCTCCTCCCGGGCAACCAAGTCGAGCACCCGCCAATCCTGACTCAGTTGAGGGAGCCCGCGAGCGACGGGCCGCCATGCCTCCGATTCTTCTCGGAAAGGAAATGGCGGATGAACTCGGAGCGCGGGTCGGTACCCCAGTGCTGGTCACGAGCCCGCAGGGTGAATTGACCCCCTTCGGGCTGGTCCCGAAGTACAACCGGTTTCGCGTTGCCGGAATCTTCGATTCGGGATTTTATGACTACGACACGGCTTGGTCGTTCGTGCGTTTGTCGGATGCTCAAAAGCTGTTCTCCACCGGAGACGTAGTCCAGATCCTTGAGTTCAAGATTGACGACATCTATAGGGCGAACGAGATCGGGCAGGAACTCGAGAAGGCCGCTGGGGCGGGGTTTCAGACTACGAACTGGATGGAGCAGAATAAGACGATCTTCCATGCACTACGGCTGGAGCGCCTGGTCACCTTCATCACCGTTGGCCTGATTGTCTTCGTTGCCGGGCTGAACATTCTGATCTCCCTCACCATGATGGTGATGGAAAAGAACCGCGATATCGCGGTGCTGATGTCGATGGGTACGCGGAAATCGCAGGTGCGCAAGATTTTCATCGCACAAGGGGCGCTGATTGGAATCGTGGGAACCGTCCTTGGCTTGGCGCTCGGATATAGCCTCTCCTGGGTGGGGGGGCATTACCATGTGTTCTCGCTTGCACCTGAGGTCTACTCGATCGACTACGTTCCATTTGCTCCGCGTGCGCTCGATGGCGTCTGGGTGGCTCTTACCGCAATTGGAACCTCATTGATTGCAACTCTATATCCCTCGTGGTCGGCGGCGAAGATTTTGCCAGCCGAGGCGCTGCGGTATGAGTGAAGCTCGGGATTGCGGAAGACCCAATCAGTCGCCGGCGGCGGCGCTTTTGGCTTCGGAGCCGCTAAGAGTGCGTTCAGCGATGCCGGAGTAGTCGCGCAACTTTTTGAGTGAGGTTTGAATCTCTTCCACCTGCTGGCGATGCCCGCGTTGTCCAGCAAGATTGGCGACGCGATTTCCGTTCTCGGCGGCGTTGTCCCCGAGTACGAGCAAGGTAATCAAAGAATCAGCGTGCAACTTCCAAAGTGAAGGAGAATTGTGGGCGCGCTTGAGTTCTTCGAGTTCGGTGATAATTCGCGCCGTGACCGCAACTAATCGCAATAGTACGCGGGCAACCCCGGCGCGCAGGCTTTTCTCCTCCAAGAAGTCGGCGCAGTAGGCATCGGCTTCGGCGGGGGTGAGCGTCAGGTTGAAAAAGCGCATGGGGACCACCTGGCGAAACTTCGGATCGGCCACCCGCACAAAGATGCGCACCGACTCTTCCACTTTCAGCAACTTGGTTTCTTCGGCGGCTTCCTGCTGCGGTGTAACTGCCTTCCGCATGGCTTTGACGTTAATCACCGGCCGCGCGAGCACGACATTGCTGCTCGTTTTCACCGCCGGCCTTGCCGCCGGGGCAGATTTTCCTTTTCCGCCCTTCTTCATCGGAGGGTTCTGTTCAAGGGTCTGCTTGAGCTTGGACACGCGGCGGAATTTTTCGAGCGCCGTGCCGTAGTCAAGCCGCAGCAGCATGTTTTCGTCCATGGCCTTGACGTGGTCAACGGTAACGTCTAGACCATCGACACTGCCAAGAATCGTGCCGCCCTGCTCTTCCAGTTCGTCGGAAAAGACTTTGATTTCTTTCACCGCGGCGCGGAACAGATCGTCGAACTTCTGGCCGAAAGTCGCGTTGTACGGGGCGACCGTGGCAAGGACGCCGGGATGGAAGAATGATTCATCGAGGGTTTGCTTCAACTGCCGGACAGTCTGGATGATGCCGGATTCGAGCAGCGCATTCAAATCCTGGAAACGCAGCACTTGTTCTTCGAGGGAATCGAAGCGCCGCAGGGTTTGCAGGTGTTCTTCGGGAAGCGCGGGCAAATCGGAGTCGGCAAGAATTTCGATGAGTGCAATTTCAAAGGGCGAGAGAGGAAGCGAGCCGTCGAGGCCGTAACCACGCTGCTCCCACTGCCCGGGCACGCGGGGATGGCGGTAGAGAAACGTTGAGACAATATCGGTCTTATCCCGGTCGGAATCGACGTGGTCTTTCTTGCGAACGAAGTAGCGGAGCATTGCCTCGGCGATCTCAGGGTCGGTTTCATCGTTAAAGGCGCGCCGTAACATGGCCGGAGAAATCGCCATATCCAGCAAGCGCAACCAACGGCGCATGGCGCCCAGGGTCTCGCCTACATCGGCTTCCCCGTGTAGGGAAACTGTTTCGAGGCCAGCCGGGACAGGCACTTCGCCTTCGACGGAATCCTGCAGGAGCTTCTCATAGAAGCCCTGCACGGTGGCCAGGATGGCTAATTCCCATTTGGGATCTTCAGCCAAAGATAAACTTCCCCCTCAGCGCGGAGTTGGTCGAATCAATAGTGCCAGAGGCAATGGGTTACGAGGTAGTTACCTAAGTAAGAGGAGCAAAACGTTTGGCACCGGGCCCCCTGCGGGAGATCGTCAGGGCCGCTACAGGAAACGGCGCGCATGGTGTTGGTTACTCGAATACCACAGTTTTATTCCCGTAGACGAGAACCCGGTTTTCGATGTGCCAGCGGACGGCGCGGGAGAGGACGATCTTTTCGAGGTCGCGTCCTTTCTGGATAAGGCCCTCGATCGATTCCCGGTGCGATACGCGAACCACGTCCTGTTCAATGATGGGCCCGTCGTCAAGGACGTTAGTGACATAGTGGCTGGTGGCGCCAATGATCTTGACCCCGCGAAGAAAGGCCTGGTGATAAGGCCGGGCTCCAACAAACGCTGGCAGGAATGAGTGATGAATGTTGATGATCTTTTGAGGGTAAGCCTTCACGAACTGGTCAGAGAGGATCTGCATGTAGCGTGCGAGGACAATGAAATCCACCTGATGGCGCTCGAGCATGGCAAGCATCTGCTGCTCGGCCGCAGCCTTGTGGTCCTTCTCTACGGGGACGAGGAAAAACGGAATGTGGTAAAAGTCGGCGATGCGCTGGCTGTCCTGATGATTGGAAACGATGCAGGGAATCTCGCACGCCAGTTCCCCGCTCTGGTGCCGATAGAGCAGATCCACCAGACAGTGATCGTATTTCGAAACGAAAATCGCCATGCGCGGGCGGGCATCGGAGAGAGCAAGCCGCCAGTGAAGGTCGAGTTCTCTCGCAATGGGTGCGAACCCCAAACTGAAGGCGCCAAGCGAGTCGCTTAGTCCCGAGGGATCAAATTCCACCCGCATCAAAAACGTATTTGAGTCGTGATCGCCGTGCTCATCAGCGTGCAGAATATTTCCGCCGTGCTCGAAGATGAATCCCGCAACGCGGGCGACCACCCCCTTACGGTCGGGACAGCTGAGAAGGAGAATGGCGGATTTCTTCATTCGATCAGTTTTTTCCGAAGCTGAATCATAACTGATCGTGCGGAGGTCAGGGCGCGGACGACAGCGCAAGCAGCGGACCCGGACGCGCAAGCCCACCCGGCCCCGAACGGGGCGCACCCGTGTCCTCAACCGGGGCGCGGGAAATGAAAATTCCCTCCTCGCTACTCGCAAAGAGGGAATGACGCTCGACCGTCTGCCAAATCTACTTCATGTCTGCCTTCGAAGCCGGCTTTCTTCCCGGAGCTTTGAGTTTCGCCTTCAAAGCATCTTCCGCCGAGATTTCATGGCCGGTGGCATCGACGTAGTGAATGTCGAAGGCACCATCGGTTGCCAGGAAGAAGCTGCAGGCAGAGGAGCAGGTGAACTGGTGCACATTCTTTGAGGGCAGATTGATGTAGTCGCCGCTGTGCAGATGGGCCGGCGCTCCGTCCTTCATTTCGACTTTCGCCGTTCCAGTGACAAACATCAGCTGCTCGCGCGCCGTGTGCCAGTGCCACGGGATCACACAACCTGAAGATGCCTTTGCCATGACCATGGCAGCGCCTTGAGAGGGATCTCCACTGGCTACGGAAATCATTGCGCATTTGGGAAGAACCGGAAAGTTGCCGAATTTAGCTTTGGCCATCGAAGCCGTAGTCATGGCATCTTCCGCCATCGCCGGATTCAGTGTGATTCCTCCGGCAAAAAACAGCAGGAACGTGCAAGCAACAACACGCATAGTGCGCCCTCCTGAGTTGAGTTGCGCACGGGAGTATAGCAGGAAAGCCTGTCCCGTTCCTGCTCGCGAGCTCTGGCGAGCGATCCGCGGCGACGAGTGTTAAACCCCTACCGGCTGCTTGCTTCCGACCGCCACCGGGGTGAGCCAATTGAAGCGATCGGCCTTCTGGCCTTGCACGATGGCGAAGAATTCGCGCTGTAGCGCCCGGGTAAGCGGGCCTACATTTCCCTTGCCTACCATGATCCGGTCGACCGAGCGGATGGGGGTGAGTTCGGCTGCGGTGCCGGTGAAGAAAACTTCGTCGGCAATGTAAAGCATCTCTCGCGGAATTCCAGCCTCGAGTACCGGAATCCCCAGTTCTCGGGCCAGCTTCAGAACCGAATCGCGCGTGATTCCCGGCAACACCGAGTTCCCGAGAGGCGCCGTTTGCAGCACGCCATTACGAACCAGAAAGACGTTCTCGCCCGACCCCTCGCTCACATAGCCATTCATGTCGAGCGCGATACCTTCGGCGTAACCGTTGGCCGTAGCCTCCATGCGGATCAGCTGAGAGTTCATGTAGTTCGCACCGGACTTGGCGAGTGCGGGCAGTGTGTTGGGGGCGATGCGTGTCCAAGAAGAAACGCAGACGTCCACCCCAGAGTCATCCTGAGTCAGGTACTTGCCCCAGGGGTAGTTCACGACGTAGGTCTCGACCGGACACTTGTTGGGCGAAACGCCGGCGTCTCCATAGCCTCGGAAAATGACCGGCCGTACGTAGCAGGGCCATACGCCATTTTTGCCAATCAGATCGATCATCGCGTGCACGAGTTCGTCGCGCGTGTAACCGACGTCCATGCGGTAGATCTTCGCCGAGTCGAGCAAACGCTGTATGTGGTCGTCGGCGCGGAAAATCGCCGGGCTGCCGTTCGGGGCGTAACAGCGGATCCCCTCGAATACGGAGGAGCCGTAGTGGACCACATGCGACATTACGTGAAGGGTCGCGTCTTCCCAGCGAATAAGCTTGCCGTTGTGCCAGATCTTGTCGGTTTTCTCCAGGGCCATGGATGCTCCTATCGGCCCGTCGCATCTCCCCAGTGGGTCATGGAAATCGAAACGGGACTGTTTTGATTATAGCGTGGCCCGATGACGGTAATTTCGAGGGAGGGGCCGTGAGAAAGGCGCGATTGCACAGAAACCGCGCCGCGCAGTGCGGGCCGGGAGCGATTCCGCAAGATTTCTCTCGATCCCGAAGATGCTGTCGGGTTTGACTACGCTAGCCGTTATTGGAAGAATGTCTTGCCCTTTCAGGAGAGACTATGCGTTCTTGCTGCGTCCTACTTCTCGCCGTAGTTACGATTTCTTCCTGTTTCGCTCAAGACGGCCAACAACGCGGGATTTACGTTGACGACTTGGACCGGAAGGCCGATCCTTGCACCGATTTTTTCGAATATTCCAATGGGACGTGGCGAAAGCAGAATCCCATCCCCTCGTATATGGATCGCTGGAGCCGCCGCTGGAAAGCCGGCGAGGACGCCAAAGATCAGCTCAAGACCATCTTGGAGGATGTGTCGAGCCGGACGGATTCGAAGCGGGGAACTGTAGAGCAATTGGTCGGCGATTATTACGGCGCATGCATGGATGAGAAGAAAGTCGACCAGCTCGGCTTCACACCTGCGGTGCCGCTGCTCAAAGAAATCGACGCGATCGATAGCCGACAGGATCTCCAGGCCATCCTTTTCAAACTGCATGAGCTCGGCATCTTTGCGCCCTTTGGAGCCGTATCCGCTCCCGACAATCACAATCCTTCGTTCACCATCACGGATCTGGTGGCGGCCGGGCTGGGATTGCCGGATCGCGATTACTATCTCAAACCGGAGCAGCGATTCAAAGAAGCCCGTGAAAAATACCTGGTACATGTGGCCAATATGTTCAAGCTGATCGGCTACGACGATGCGGCGGCGAAAAGCTCAGCCCAGACCGTCTTCACGATCGAGAAAAGCCTGGCGGAAAATTCGCTGGATAACGTGGCCCTGCGCGATCCAGCGAACACCGATCACAAGACCAGCCTTGCCGATCTGAGAAAGCTCATGCCCACCTTCGATTGGGGCCGATACCTCTCCGCCGCCGGGCTGCCGCAAGCTGACCTCAATGTGGACCAGCCAAAGTTTATGCAGGAAGTCGATCGCCAGCTGCACGAGACTTCGCTGGGAGATTGGAAGACTTATTTGAAGTGGCAGCTCTTGCACGCGCAGGCAGAGCTTCTCTCCCAGCCTTTCGTGGAGGAGAACTTTGCCTTTTACGGTGCGTATCTGAGCGGGGCCAAGGAGCTGAAACCACGCTGGAAACGTTGCGCCGAGTCCACGGATCAGCTGCTCGGTGAAGCTTTGGGACAGAAATACGTTGAGAAATACTTTCCCCCAGAAGCCAAGACTCGAGCCGTGGAAATGGTGACCAACATTCTCGCCGCCATGCATGACACCATCAACGGCCTCGAGTGGATGGGGCCGGAAACGAAGAAAAAGGCTCTAGCCAAATTGGCGGCGATCAATGTCAAGATCGGCTATCCCGACAAATGGAAGGACTACAGCAGCATCCCGGTCAGTCGGGATTCGTTCTGGGACAACCAGGTGGCGGCTTCGAAGTGGAACGTGGTCGAGGATACTTGGGCGCTGGCGGGGAAGCCGACAGACCGCAGCCGGTGGGGTATGACACCGCCAACGTCGAACGCCTACTACAATCCACTGCTCAATGAGATTGTGTTTCCGGCTGCGATCCTTCAGCCACCGGCATTCGATGTAAACGCGGTGGATGCCGTGAACTACGGTGCCATTGGAGTTGTCATCGGCCACGAGATCAGCCATGGCTTTGATGATCAGGGCGCAAAATTCGGTGCCGACGGAAAGCTTGAAAACTGGTGGACGACAGAAGACGAGAAGCGCTTCGAAGCCCGTACGATGTGCGTAGCCCGCCAATTCGATAATTACTTCATCGAGCCCCAAATTCATCACAATGGCAGGCTGGTGCTGGGGGAGAGTATCGGAGATCTTGCTGGCGCGAAGATCGCCTATCTGGCATTCCAGAAAGCCAAACAGCAGCATCCCGCACCGACGCTCGACGGTTTTTCGCCGGATCAGCAGTTCTTCCTGGCCTGGGGCCAATTCCGGGGCGATGAAATTCGACCGGAGACGCAGAGGAAAATGGTGCAGGGGGATCCGCACCCGATCGCCAAGTACCGGGTGATTGGTCCGATTTCAAATCTGCCGGCCTTCGGCAAAGCCTTCAGCTGCCAGGCGGGCTCGGCCATGGTGAGGCCCGAAAAAGAGCGGTGCGAGGTGTGGTGAGGAACATCAGGGAGAGGGCGAATTCACCCTATAAAGCAACCCCCACCCTTTCGGCCCGCAAAGGGTGGGGCGGGTTTTAAGCTCCGGGTGGTCACCGGCTGCGGATGCTACATCGCGTCTCCCCGCTTGCGCAGGAAGGCTGGGACGTCGAGATCCGCCTGCTCAAAGTTGCGGATCATCGCGTCTCGCATGCTGTCGAGCGCGATGACATCCGGGGACGCGGACGAGGCTTCCACCGCCTGCGTTCCGGCGAATGATGTGCTGGAGGTTAGCGCCGCTGCGACCGGCTCATGTTGCGATTGCATCACCATCGGTGGCGGCTCGGGGACAGAGTCAAAGTCGTCGGATGCGGCGTTGACGGTGAATCCTGTCGTGGTCTCATTGCGGCGGCGAGGGCGGTCTTCGTCCTTGAAGCCGGTTGCGATGACGGTGATCTTCACCGCATCCTTCATCTTCTCGTCCATGACCGCGCCGAAAATGATGTTGGCATTCTCGTCGGCGGCATTCTGGATGATGCTGCAGGCTTCCTGAACTTCCGCCAACTTTAGGGAAGACGATCCGGTGATGTTGATCAGAATGCCGCGAGCCCCATCGATCGCCCCGGCTTCGAGCAGGGGCGAGGCGATGGCCTTTTGCGCGGCTTCAATGGCGCGGCGGGATCCGTTGGCCGTAGCCGTCCCCATGACCGCGTAGCCCATACGAGCCATGATCGCCTTCACATCGGCGAAGTCGCGGTTGATGATGCCGGGGATGGTGATGATGTCGGAGATGCCTTGCACGCCCTGGCGGAGAATGTCATCGGCGACGCGGAAGGACTCGAAAAAGCCGGCATCCTGCGCAACCGCAAGCAGCTTCTCGTTGGGGATGACGATGGTTGTGTCCACCGAGTCCATCAGCTCTGCTATGCCGCGCTCGGCCTGCTGCATGCGGCGCTTGCCTTCGAAAGCGAAGGGCTTGGTCACCACCGCCACGGTAAGAGCGCCCATTTCGCTGGCGAGCGAAGCGATAATCGGAGCCGCGCCCGTACCGGTGCCGCCGCCGAGACCAGTGGTGACGAACACCATGTCGGCGCCCTCGAGCGCTTCGATAATCTTGTCGGAATCTTCGAGGGCGGCCTTGCGGCCGACTTCGGGGTTCGCACCTGCTCCGAGGCCGTTTGTCAGCTTCACGCCGAGCTGAATCTTCATAGGCGCCCGCGACATGCGCAGGGCCTGCAGGTCGGTGTTGGCAACGATGAACTCGATGCCGTCCATGCCGGCTTCGATCATGCGGTTGACGGCATTGCCGCCTCCGCCTCCGATGCCAATCACCTTGATGCGAGCGTCGTTACGGGAATCGTCTGTGTAGTTGATGCGGATTTCATTGGACTCTTTTTTCATGTACATCACCTCAAAGTGAATCGAACCTCAACAAGCAAGTATCAGAGGGGAACCTTCCCCCGTGGCGGAGAGAACCTGGAAGCTCTTCTGTTTGTTTCTGCCTTCCTGTCGGTTGCATGAGCAAACATCAAGCTCCTTTGCCTACCAACATGGCCTTTAAACGCGAACTCCAGCGCTCGTCCTGGATGCCCCGGGCAGTACGCGCGCGATGGCTGTAAGCCACCATGCCGATCACGGTGGCGAACTCGGGTTCGGCTAAAGCCGATGGCATCTTCGCGATGGGTACCGGCCAGGCCATGCGGATGGGTTTGCGCATCACCGAATCCGCGACGTCCATGATTCCCGGCAATCGCGCTCCGCCCCCGCTCAGTACAAGGCCGGCGGCACAAACCTCGAGCATTCCGGAATGGCGCAGGTTCTCGCGCAACATCTCAAAGAGTTCACGGGCGCGCGGCTCGAGAATTTCCCCGACCATGCGCTGCGAAACCAGGCGCGACGGGCGGTCGCCGACCGAGGGAACCTCGACCTCGTTGCCTTCAGGAATGAGGGTGACTACGGTGTTGCCAAAGGCCTTCTTGATTTTTTCTGCCTCAACGATCGGAGTGCATAGGCCAACTGAAAGATCACTGGTGAAGTGATCGCCGCCGACCGGCAGAACGGCGCTGTGTGCGACAGCGCCTTCCTGAATCACGAGCACACCGGTTGATCCCGCGCCGACATCGACCAGGCAGATCCCGAGTTCGCGCTCGTCTGAACGGAGCACGGCGTCGGCGCAGCCCAAGGGTTCAAAAACCGTGTCGTCGACGTGAACGCCGGCGCGATTCACCGCGCTCACGACGTTTTGCGTGGCGGAGGTGGCCGCCGTAATCATGTGCACGCGGACTTCAAGGCGGGTAGCGATCATGCCGAGAGGATCGTGCACGCCGGATTGCTCATCCAGGATGAATTCCTGCGGAAGCAGGTGCAGAACTTCGCGGTCGGGTGGCAGCGGAATGTTTTTTGCTTTCTCGACGGCCTGGCGAATTTCCTCGCGCCCGATCTCACGAGAGCGGCTGAAAACCAGTCCGCCGTGGGTATTGATGCCGCGCACGTGGGCGCCGGCAACCCCCAGCGTGGCATGCTCCACCGGAATCCCGGCTGCGTCCTCGGCGCGCTCGACCGCCTTCTGAATCGACGCCACCGACTTGTCCAGATCGACAATGATGCCCTTGCGCGAACCCCGCGACTCTACCAGGCCGTGTCCGCGATAGCGCAATCCGTTCTCCGTGATCTCCACTACGAGAACGCAGGTTTTTGCGCTGCCTACGTCGATAGCGGTCAAGAAATGTTCGGTCGGCCTGGGCATTAACGGCTGTCCTGTCCTTTCGCGATGGCGGGGCTAGGTTTCCCGGACCCGCTTGCAGTTACTGGTCGACTGGTGCCCGGACGTACGGGGGACCCGCCGGGATTTCCATGGGCCTTCGTCGATGCGGGCTTCGATTTCTTTGCCGGGGCCGGGAGGCTTCGATTGTGCGGGGAAGCATGGGGGCGCGCCGTGTGCGCGGCTGAGCTTTTCACAAGAGATTTGCCGGCAGCTGGCTTGCTTGTTTTTTGGGCATGCGCCGCTTCAGGATTCGGCTTTGCCTTGACCGGCTCATGTTGAACCAGTACCGCCGGCTTTACGCCAGCCTGAAGCGCGGCCTTCACGGCTTTTGCCGAGAGCTGGGGTTGGGCTGGGGTTCCGTGCAAATCCGGATTCACGATGATCTGCCGGTCGTAGCGGAGATCGACGGACTCGAGTCTGGGGAACTGCTGCCGCCATTCCCGCAGGTGTCCTACGTAAACCTTGTAGCGGTCCAGGTAGTTGGACGGACCAAGATGAACCAGAACTTCGCCGTCGGAATCGTTGGTGAGGACCTTCACGTCCTCAGGATCGGAAAGATCGACTTCGCTCAACTCTTGCGAGTAGTGCGCCCCTTCGGAATCAAGCTCGCGCACGAGTTGGTTGTAAATCGTCATTTGCGCCGAACGGGTCGACAGTGGCTGGGTGGAACTCATGCCCAGGATGACTGGGAACGAGTACTTCTTCTTGGTGGAGAGGTCCATCAGCACTCCGCCAGGATCCGCGAGCATGATCTTTGATCCGATCTGCGCGAAGGCAACCGGCGTGCGTTCCTTAATCTGGATCTGGATGCGGTCGGGCGCAAAGCGCATCACACTGGCCGATTCGATCCAGGGGATCTGCTCCAGCTGTTTTTGACGCTGGTCGAGCGGAATGAAAAAGACGTTGCGGCCAATGTCGCCCCCCATGACTTCCATCACCTGGGCGCGGGTGACATTGCTAAGCCCGCTCATTTCGATGTCGTCGCTCGAATTCAGACGGAAGCGCCAGGACTGTTGACCGTAGTGATAGGCAATGTTTGCGCCGATCCAAAACATTGCTGCGGCGGCAAGGACACCCATCGCCCACAAGATCTTGGTGGCAGTTTTCTTCGGTAAGGGACTGCGCCGCGCGGGAACGCGTTTTTGGACGCGCAGGAATGGGGATTCCTTCTCCGCGTCCAAGTCGAGCAGGCGAGCGTCGTCCACTTCTTCGCGCGCCGCCTCGTTGGGCGTGGAGTACAACTCTTCCTGGATGGTGGCAGAACCTCTTTTCGCCATCAACCGGTCAGTTGTCGAGGAAACCGCAGAGCCTTTTCACTATAACTTTAGTTGCATAGACATAGATAGACAAAAGTTGGTGCGTTTTGCACAGAGGGGCAAACGGTTCAGCACTCAGTGGGCGGCGAGAGCTGACGGCTGATGGCTCAAAGCTGTTATCATTCTCGGCTTCCGACGATGCATCCCATTCTCCTCAGTCTGTTGCTGGGCCTGACCGCCGCCGCCGCGAATATTTTTGGCGGCACGATCATCGTCCAGAAGCACTGGGACCGCTCCTACCTCAAGTACTTTGTTGCTCTGGGAGCCGGCTTCATGCTGGCTACGGCAATCGTCGAAATTGTGCCCGAAAGCTTGAAGCTCGGGGGAAAGACTGCAGCCTTGCTCGTACTAGGGGGCTATCTCATCATTCACTTTTTCGAACATACCATTACGCCTCACTTCCACTTCGGCGAGGAAACCCATGCGGATGAGTTTGTCGCCCGGCACAAGGGGTTTTCGGTTCTATTCGGCCTCGTGATCCATACCTTCTTCGATGGCATTGCCATTGCCTCCGGGTTCATCGTTTCCAGTTGGCTGGGATGGGTGATCTTCCTGGCTGTGTTCCTGCATAAAATTCCCGAGGGGTTCACGGTCGCCTCCGTGATGCTGGCCAGCGGACAAAGTAAGCGCATCGCCTGGGGAGCATCGGTACTGCTGGGTGGCGCGACGCTAGCGGGCGTCCTCAGTATGGCGGCTGTGCGCCGGCATATTGGAATCGGTTTGCCACTTGCCGGAGGTGTGACGATTTACGTCGCCGCCTCAGATCTCATGCCTGAGGTCAACCGCGAACCCGGCGTAAAGATGGCAACGGTGGTTTTGCTAGGCGTGGGAATCTTCTTCTTGCTCGATCAGCTGGTGCACGCGGCCTAGGGAATATCGAGACCAGTCGGGGGTCAAAGTCCAACCGGCGGAAGGTGTCGGCACCTGGGATTTGCTACTCGACCGTGTGCTTTGCCGTATATCCTTCCTTTGCGATGACCTGGTACTTCAGCGGCTTGCCCTTCTCGTCTTGCACCTTGAATGGCCCGCCATCCGCCGAGGTCACTTCAACCTTCAGCTTGCGGTAGGTGCCGTCGAGCTTTCCGTTGGTCGGATGGTAGGCGATGGTGTATTCGTGACGGATGTCCTGGCCGATATCCTTGAACGCATCCACCATATCGCCGGTGAATCGCGGCTGGTAGAACCGTCCGCCCGTCATCCTCGCGAACGTCTGCAGCTGGTTGTCGGCCTGCAGCCAGTCGATGCTACCGGAATTTCCATAACTTGCCATTCCATGGGACATGCCGCCGCAGTTGTGAGTTTCGCAGTAATTGCGAATCTGCCAGCCGATGCTCATGGAAAAGATGGTGACGTCCTGCGTCTTCTTAACTTTTTGAAGTATTTGATCGAGTTTCAGCTTGCTGAACGTGTCGAATCCGGTGCTGATGAGAACCACATACTTGTGACCTTCGATTCGGTCCAGCCGGTCCAGGGTGTCGTAGAGGGCATCGAAAAGGTTGGTTTCAGAGAATCCCGGGATCCGCAAGCTGTTGAGCGCCCCCTGAATGGCGTTTTTGTCTTGGGTGAAGTCAACCAGGATGTCGGGCTTCATGTCGTAGGAGATGACAGCGACATAGTCGTCCTTCTTGAGGGTGCTTGCAAAGATGTAGGAGGCCTGCAAGGTGTCGCTCATCAGCCAATAGTTCGTGGATGCAAACTCCACCAGAAGCACCGCAGTGATGGGTGCTTCTTCGACCCGGAAGTCGCTAATCGTTTGCTGGGTTCCGTCCTCAAAGACTCGGAAGTTCTCTTTCTTGAGATTCGAAATG